>Ga0247609_10002088_pt1 | contig 21949 bp, 22 predicted proteins | sample 172DNAGHGlowgp2_FD_193487 | JGI IMG/M metagenome (GOLD analysis project Ga0247609, IMG submission 193487) | Sheep rumen microbial communities from Palmerston North, Manawatu-Wanganui, New Zealand - 1728 DNA GHGlow gp2 | ecosystem: Host-associated > Mammals > Digestive system > Stomach > Rumen ...
CTCATTGACCAGTAGCTCCTTAGTTCCGAGCTGCGGCTCCTCAAGCTCTACAAGGCTTGTGAAATCACTATTTTTGATTTTTCTGCTTAAAAATTTGTATAGTTCGGAAAAAAAATCTATCTTTGCAACATAAATCGAACAATTATGACAAACGACGAAGAAATTCTGGTTAAGATCTTGAAGCTCAGCCATGACCAAGTTATGGCAGGCAAGAGCTATTCCCAGGAAGAAGCAGAACATTATTTAGATCAGCGATTGTATGAGTTTAGAGACAAGATGGTCGGAACCTGCGTTGCTGAGCCTTGCTGAAGTTCTGGAATATACTCTTGAAGAACATGGTGAACTGCAGTACACCAAGATGCGTAAGCAAATAATGGATGCAGTTCGTAAAATAAGCGTCTCTCCATATTCAGCACCTATAGAACCTTGTTCAGAGAAGGTCGGTGTAGAGTTGCGTGGCTATCTTGTGATTTCAAAGATAAAGATTATCTACTCTGTAGTCGACAATATTTTGTATATAGAGTATAAAAAAACACATGGCTTTCAGAGCAAACAATGCTCGAACGCATGGGCTATTTCTGGTAAATCCCTTTTTTCGATAATCTTCCTGAAACTTCTGAGGGTCAACATTCTCAGAACGACTCGGTGACGGCTCCGTAATTCCTTAAATCGGTAGTTCCTTAGTTCCGAGCTACGGCTCCACAAGCTCCACAAACCTTCTCTGACCGCAGTCAGAGTGTGGCGATGCAATGTGAAAAACAACTTTTTTGTTTAAAATCCTTTTTCTTTCAAAAAAATGTTGTATCTTTGCGTCATTAAATAAAAAATAGCGTAGATGACCTAAAATAACGGATCAATATGAGGTATAGGCTCATATAATTTATCGATTATGGCATACACATACAGATATCCAAGACCGGCTGTTACGGCTGACTGTATCGTAATAACGAGGGAGGCAAAGCCAAAGGTGCTGCTTATCCAGCGGGGGAATCCACCTTTCAAGGGCGCATGGGCATTCCCCGGCGGTTTCATGAATATGGATGAGACTACGGAACAGTGTGCTATCAGGGAACTGGAGGAAGAGACGGGACTGCGATTGTCGGATATTCACCAGATTGGAACGTACTCTAAGGTTGACCGTGACCCAAGAGGAAGGACTGTGACTGTGGCATACTTGGCAATCATCGATGAGCCTATTGCTGTCATTGGTCAGGATGATGCAGCCAAAGCAGAATGGTGGCCATTGTTTGATTTGCCACATTTGGCATTTGACCATTATGACATTATGCAGGATGCGATAAAACAATTCAGGCATCAAAAATAGTCCGTATTTAATCAGATAAAACTTAAAAAAACATAATACTGGTATGATTCGGGGCAAGTTCTAAAGGCGAAATATTACAAATTGAAATATTTTCATTATATTTGTGGCATAAAAACCTATAATATGGAAGATATAAATCGTATTAAGTTAGTACTTGTCGAGAAAAAGCGTACCAGCAAGTGGCTGTCTGGGCAGCTGGGAGTAACACCATCAACTGTTTCAAAGTGGTGTACCAATTCGTCACAGCCTGACATTACCAATCTTTTGAAAATAGCAAGTCTCTTGGATATTGACATCAAAGAACTGCTGGTCAGTGAGTATAAGAAGAACTTTCTTCTTCCTCGTAATGAAAAAAAAGAAATTTCACAAGGCTTGTGAAGCCAAAGGAACTTAATATATAATAAGTTTGTTGTATCTTTGCCCCATTAAATGGCATATGGCTTACGATAATTCTTATTAAGAACTGACGAAATGAATAAACAAGACATAAAAATCGGTGTTATTGGATTAGGCTATGTTGGACTGCCTGTTTTGTCGCTTTTTTCTCATAAATATGATTGTTGGGGAATTGATAACGATGTTTTGAGAGTTGAAGCTCTAAAATCAGGTACCGATACGCGAAAATGTCAAAGTAATGAAGAATTGTCTCAAGCATTACGACTATCTTACATTACTAGCGATTGGAGCGATTTAGGTCAATGCAATGTGTATATAATCGCAGTACCCACACCAGTGGATAAAGAAAATCTCCCCGATATTACACATTTGGAAGAGGTCTGTAAAGCGGTGGGGAACATTCTTTCACGAAATAATATAGTTATCTTTGAATCTACTGTATATCCTGGCACGACGGATGAAATATGTATTCCTATACTTGAAAAAACGTCAGGTCTAGTTGTGAATAAGGATTTCTCTGTGGCATATTCCCCTGAGCGCATAAATGTTGGTGATAAGATTCATCAGCTAGATAACGTCCCTAAAATAGTATCTGCATCCAACCAACAGTCTTTAGAGCTTGTTGCGGATTTATATGGTTCCGTAATTAACGCAGAGGTCGTTCGCGCATCAAATATTAAGGTGGCAGAAGCGGCAAAAATGTATGAAAACGTCCAAAGAGATGTATTAATCGCATTAGCTAATCAGTACTCAGACTATTGCCGAGAAGAAGGAATAGACATTCAAGAAGTAACAGATTGTGCCGCAACGAAGTGGAACTTCTCCAATGTAAGACCAGGACTAGTTGGGGGGCATTGTATAGGCGTGGATGCATATTACCTTTTAAAGCGCTCAACTCAGAAGAAAGTAGATCTACCTCTTGTTATAACTGCACGTTCTATTAATGAGAATAAAGCATTTCAAGTAAGTAACAGAATAACAGCTTATGCGCAATCAATCAGAATAGATACAAAAAAGATAAAGATACTGATATTAGGTTTTTCATACAAAGCAAACACCCCCGATATTAGAAACACAATGATTGCGACCATTGTGAAGTCTCTCTATGGCACGTTTGAAATAGTTGATTGTTTTGACCCATTGGTAGATAATTATGAAGTAGAGTTGAGATATGGAATACATATGCTAAATCCAGATCAGCTGCAGCTTGATAAATATGATATTATTGTTAAAGCAGTTAATCATGATGTGTTTGACAACTTTATAGGAGCATTGCCAATAATGGTTGATTTAAATGTGTTCTTATAACCTATAATATAAATTTATTCTAAAATGATTTGTTTACCAATTATAGAAGAAGTTTCAATTGACTTGTCCACGATATGCCAACTTAGATGTGTAGAGTGTTCAACTTCAAAAGGTATAACACATAATGGTATTGTCGGAAAAGGTCAATTTCATTATGATGACTTTGTTAGATTTGTGAGCAACAATCCACAAGTCAAGCGGATTGAAATGTCGAATTGGGGTGAGATCTTTCTCAATAAGGATATTGCAGATATTATAAAGTTTGCCTATGAGAATGGAGTGACTTTATATTGTGGTAATGGAACCAATTTTAATGATGTTGATGATATCGTTCTTGAATATCTGGTAAAATATAAAGTAGAGTATTTGAATATCTCCATAGACGGAGCTTGTCAAGAGACTTATTCACAATATCGTATTCATGGTAGTTTGGAAAAAGTATTATCAAATATCAAACGCTTAAATTACTATAAGGACTTATATAATTCTGAATATCCAAAACTTTCATGGCAATTTATTATATTCGGTCATAATGAGCACGAACTGCCAATAGTTAAGGAACTATGTAAAAAATACAGAATGGCATTTAATCCCAAATTAAATTACTCCAATTTTTCACCTGTCAAGGACAAAGAATTTGTACGTAGAGAAAGTGGATTGGGTGTGGCAGATCGTGCAGAATATAAGGAGATACACAAAAAGGAATATAAAGCCCCATGCTATCACTGCTTTGTTAGTCCCCAGATTAATTGGAATGGCAAGATATTAGGTTGTAGCGTAAATAAATGGAAGACTATTGGCGATATTAATGAAATGTCGATATCAGAATGGGAAAATAGCCAATATTATAAAACTCTGGTTGGAATTTTATTTGAAAGAAAAGATTGTCCCAATACTATTCCTTGTTTCTATTGTCCGAATTATCAAAAAATCAAGGAAAGGCCATTGACAATAGAAGGGTTGAAAGAATATATGGAGTATGTTGCACCAGCTTTACGATAGAATTATGACTTTGAAGGATATCATTATTGAGGTTGACATAACACATAGATGCAATATGCATTGCAGACATTGTAACAGACTGTGTAATGCAGAATCCTTTTATGGGGCATCACGTACATATAAAGATATGCAAAAAAAGCATATTGATTTCTTGTGTAATGAAATAACGAAGGCCCCCATTGGACTGGTAGACATGATTCGCATTATAGGCGGTGAGCCACTTTTGTCTAAAATCATTGATTATGCAGTAGTGAGATTTGAAGAATTAAAAAATGATGGATATATAAATCAAATTAATATTGTCTCAAACGGGACTATTGAACCATCGTCTATCTGTCGACCATATATTGTATATTCGCCTGTTATCGTAGGAGAAATGATTAAGCAAAAAGGCAGTACTTTGAGCACTGATGAAGTTTATCAAATAAAGAATCAGAAGCATCGTAATGTTACTGTCGCTCCACTAGATGTCAATGCAGAGTATAGCATCTGTGATAGAATAACCGTCTGCGGAATACAGTTTACGACATATGGTTTCTCATATACCGCATGCTGTTTCCCCGTGATGTACGTAAATCGTGAAAACCATAAGAGATTTCTTCATCATCTGCCATTATCAATAGATGATTTTTTTGATAAGGATTTTAAAGAAGATGTATGTTCTTTATGTGTGTTTGCTATAAAGGACTATAAGATGTTAATTATGCAGAATCATGAAATGCAAGATAAAAACTATATTGGATCTCATTGGCAATCACTAATAACCCAAAATTTACAATGTTTTAATGAACCCGATACAAAATGGATTGACAACCATGCTGAGGAGATATACAATTTTAGGGATATCGGATTATCAACAAAGTCTATGCGTCGGGGGAAAATATATAGAAGTGCCTGTTTAGCAAATATACAAACAGATCCACTTTTTAAGCAATTAATAACAAAAAAAAGAATAACGTGCATAATAGATTTACGTACAAATAATGAATATAGATGGAATCCATACGATGCCGCGTGTTTAGAACAATGCCGGTTAATTAGATTGCCCATTGATACCAAAGACAGAGAACCTGATTTTGAACAAAAGTATAAGTTGAATGATAAAGAACTCATTCAGTATGTATATTGTGCTCAAAACATAAGCAATCAAATACATACCCTTTTTAGCTTGATTAACCCAGTAGAAGACAATATTCTTATTCATTGTCATTCTGGGAAGGACCGTACCGGCTGCATCATTGCATTATTTGAACTTCTAGCAGGCGTTGAGAAAGAAACCATCTATGAGGATTATTTGAAAAGCAAACAAGATACACAATTACATAAGATTGATATATTTCTAAATATGGTTATGAGATTCGGGTCAATTGATAAATATCTCATTTCATGCGGAGTTTCAGAAGAGAGCATTAATACTTGGAAAAAAGAATTAAGAGATGGTACTAAATAAAGAACAATTTGAAGCGTATAGTATGGAGATTGCCACATTCGGCAATATTCCAATTTTAAGCAAGTACTGCGGCATTGGATGTGTGTTCTGTAAAGTACATACAGACTCATATTTGGGCCATTATCCTAAGATTCCGATGATTGATGAGGAAGATTTATTGGAAGGTTTTAAATATATAAATCCTAAAGTCAATTACGTAAGATTAGGTGCAGGAGTCCTTGTAGCGCCTCATACAGACCCCTTTCTTCATCCCAAGATTTATGACTTCATCAAATTAGCGTCAGAACATTTCCCTACCAAGAAAATATCTACGGTAACTACAGGAGCATATATCCGTGAAGATAAACTCGATTTCTTAAATAGTATTACCAACTTTGGAATAGATTTGTCCCTTATTACTATGCAGGAACAGCGGGAGTCGATTATTCCACGATCGGCCCGGGAAAGAACAATGCATTTATTGAAATATGCGCCACTGAATAAATGTACGCTGATGTTTACTGGAAATCTCGATGAACTAAAACGAGATCTGGAACTGCTGCACAAATTAGGAGTTCAAAACAAAGTAAGGCAAATATTAGTTCGTAGGATAGAGCATACAGAAACCTCACAACCCAAACTAAAAAAACTGTCTCAGGCATGTATTGAAGGTTATGAGGAGTGTATAACATGGGTAAAACAGAATTATCCTAATGTTATCTTTACTGTGCCAATCTTAAAAGATGTATTCCGTGGTGGTAATAATGAGTATTTTATTGAAGCAGAAGAAAGGATTTCCATGCAAAAGGAGATTATTAAGAGTTTTCCAAATGATACATTCATAAATCTCATTTCCCCCCTATCAGGTTATGAATATTTTAAGAAATCATATGAGGATATGCCAAATGTAAAGGTCAACCTCATCAATAATCATCTTTATGGTGGTTCTGTTTCTGTAGCTGGATTACTGAATCACGGAGACATAAAGGAGCAATTCAAGCCAGAACGCAATGATGTTATGATTCTACCTAGTGAAATGTATAATTCTGAGGATGTTGATATATTAGGTGAACCACGTGAGGAATTATCAAGGTATTATAAAGCCAAAGTAATTGCAGTTTAAGTATGGAGCGTAAATTTTGGAATAAGTTGAGGATACTTGTTACTAATCAATGTAACTATAGATGTCCATTTTGTCACAATGAAGGGCAAGGCAAAAGTGCGAGAACCCAAATGATGGACTTCGCAAAGTTCCAGACATTTGTGGATTATCTTAATGGACAGGAAATATCAGAACTTCATTTTAGTGGAGGAGAGCCATTTTTGAATAAGGATATCGTTCGTATGATTCAATATGTGAATGACAATACGAGCTGGGGCATCGGTTGTGCTACAAATTTATCTCATATTACTGAAACTCAGATTACTGAGTTGTCAAGAACAAGGATCAAATTTAACATACAATTTCCATATGCGAATTCACTATTGTTTAATAAAAGTACTGGAAATGGAAATTACGAACATATTCTAAAGCAATTGAGATTGGTTAGGCGTGAGAATATACCTATAGGGCTCAATGCTGTTGTACAAAATGACGACATTTGTAATATAGAGGATTTGCTTCATTTTGCTGTCGAAAATGGAGTCGCTCTAAAGCTATTACCGCAAATTGGACTCAAAAATAGTAGTCTATTCAAAGAAAAAATATATCCACTACTCAAACGATTTGCTATTGACTTCGTTGACAAAGGGACTGGTGCAACTAGGTGGACGATACAGATTGAGGGTAAAAATGCAACAGTTCTCTACATTGACTCTCCATGTTTTGCTAAAGACATAAATACATGTCGCATGTTTGGTGAGTTACGTATTCATCCAGATTTCAAAGTACAGCCGTGTATAATGAAGAGTGAACTATCACAAATAGATCTCTCAAAAGGCAAAGACGAGGTAATAAAAGAATTATCATTACTATGGAACAACTTCAAGAATTGTTAAGGCAATATAACAACACCCATATTGATGAGTATGTCAGGGGGGGCGGATGGAATAAGATGTACCAACAGCGCATTTTTCCAGAGTATTGGAAAAGGGTTTTTATTATCGCAAATTCACTCCCCAGATCTCTTAGGGTTCTTGAAATAGGCTCTGGCTTTGGTTTCGTGACATCTATTTTTGCTTATCTAGGTTTTAAAACTATTGTAGGTTTTGAAAGAGATACTCAAATTGCCAACTCTGCGAGTGCTCGTCTCAAATCCCTTTTCAATAGAGAGAATTGTATAAGATCCGAATTGTTTACGAATCAATTTTATTCGTCTGATTTACTCGTCTTAGTTAATTGCGTGTATTCTGACGGATTAAAAAGCAAAGAAGAGTATCTTTGTCAGATTCTCTCATTTTTCAAGCAAGCAGGCTCACCACATCATTTTATACTTGAAGTAATTGATGAATCTTATAAGGAACCTAATGATGTATTTCCCCCAATCGTAAGACTTGGGAAGAAAGATGTCGTTAATCTATTTCCTAATTCAAAGATACAATCATGGCCTACTTACATTTATCCCCGGAACAACACTAGTAAAACATTATATTATATTGAGGCATTATGAACATTGTGCTTATCTCATCTGAGTTCGGAGAATCAGGAGGTGGACTTTCATTTGCATGTACCCGCTTTAAGAGTCTTCTTGAAGAAGAGTTCAATCACACTGTTACCGTCATTGATCCTAACGAAAACTGTATAAAGACAGCTAAGGGAGGTTACATGCCAAATCTTGAATTTAAAATCTCAAATGAATATAGGATTAAAGCCCATTGTATTTTGTTGCAAGAGTTAAATATTGACCTTGTTATAGGCTTTGGAGGAGGTTTTAATGGCTATTATAGCTCATTGATTGCAAGACGTTTGCATATAAGATTTATATTACTTCTGAGAGGATCTGATATAAATCTTGCAAAATGGGATAATCAGGAGAAGCATTATATTGACTATTCAGTTAAAACAGCAAGCAGAGTTGTATGTCTGTCCCAAGAAATGAAAGAGAACATAGATCTTTTATGTCCTTCTCAAATGGATAAAATTTATGTGATACCGAATACAATTTCCTCTCTGCTTTCTGAGGTACGGTTTCCAAATTTACCAGATAAGGTTATTCTAGGAACCGGAGCAACACATATAAATGAGAAAAAAGGTGTTGCAAACTTAATTAACATGATAGTTGAATTTAAGAAGAGGACTCATATTCCTATTTGTCTGGAGATTATAGGAGCTGTAGATAATGATTTGAAGGATTATTATGATGACATGGTAAAATCTCTTTCGATATCTGACAGTGTACATTTCTTAGGCTATTGCAACAGGAAAGACTATCATAACATAACAAAAACATGGGATTTTTATATTCAGGGATCTGTATGCGAAGGCTTCGGGAATTCTGTCAGTGAAGCTATTCAAATGGGGAAAGGAATATTATTAACTCCAACTGGTTACATTGCAGAATGTTTAAGGGGCGATTACCAACTTTTTGTATTTAAAGACTGGAATCCGGAGAATATGGCAAATACACTTTCAGATTTAATAGACTGTCCCCAAAAAGAGGAAATGTATTCAAAGGCGTATAAGTCCCTGCTTCTCAGTACTAATAAGAATCGAGTAATTGCATTGTGGGATGAAATTATAAATAACCACCAAGCTGAATTAGTAATTAGAAATCCAGGTATTCTTACTGTTGTTCTTCATGAGGTTGATGGTAATATTCATGATCACATCACTACACCAACGGAAGTTTTTGAGAGATTCGTATCGGATTTACACCTCAATGGATTTGGATTGTGTTCAATGGAAAAATATATCAACATGAGCGAAACGTATCGTAGAAGATGGATTGTTTGCACATTTGATGATGGATATGCGTCAATAATGTCTAATGTATCTCCTATATTGAAAAAATATGGCTTTACTGCAACTGTATTTGTAAACACTTCAATGTTAGGGAAAAACAATTCATGGAATTGGAAAGATTCGAAAGTGCGCGATCACTTAACGGAAAAAGATATCATGTCACTAAGAAACGATGGTTGGGAAATAGGTTCTCATGGGAATACTCACAGAAATCTATTAAGTTTAACAGAGCGCGAACTTGAGGATGAGTTTTCATTATCCAAGAAAGTGCTTGAAAAGATTGTTGGAACAGTTAATACATATGCATATCCATATGGAGATAGTAGCCCTTATACAAGGAAAATATGTCAGCGGTTTTATAATTTTGCTTTTTCTTTGCATGAAGGTGGTACGGAATTATCTGTAGACGGGATGCATATTAAGAGATATTCAATTGATGAAATATATAAGATACTAAATATATGAATGTTTTAGGTATTTTTAGAGGGTTCCCAGGACTCGGTAGAATTGTTGCCGGTGTCTCTATTATGGAGATGCTCAGAGATGATTTCAACTGCAACATCAATATTATTTCGTATTTTCAGGGAAGCAGATATCTTGAAAGCCGAGGATTCAAGACGCATATTAAAGCTACGCCAATGGACTACAGCTCCATTGGTTTGCTGCCAACAAATAAAATGGGGTCATTCATACATAAGCAAATTAAAGATTTTCGTCCTGATTTAGTAATAATCGATGGCGAACCACTTATTTTGCATTCATTACGTTTATCATACCCGAAGTTAAAAATTGTAGCTTTACTTAACCCTGCAGATGTTGTCAATCCTAAAATAGATAAAGAATGTATGGATTATTTTAATGCCATGTATTCTCTGGCAAATCTTGCAGTTATTCATGGATTAAGGAAGGTTCAGCCTTCAGATTTATACAGAGATTATATTTCTACGGGGACTATTTTACGTCGTGAAATATTCAAGATTAAGAATCAACCAAGCAAGAACGTTTATTGTGTATTAGGAGGCGGGACTGTCAATGTTGACAACAGCTTCTTTCAATCAACAATTCAAATTGCGACATTATGTATTAATGTTGCACGTTTGTTGCCAGAGTACACATTTCATGTTATTTGCTCTAGCTCAAATATCTATGACACATTAGATGGTATCTCATATTCAAATGTCATTTTGCATAATGAAATATTGAATCCGAGTTTAATATATACTGACGCAGCATTTATCATTACCAGATCAGGACGGAACACATTAAGTGAGTTAGCATATTTGGGCATACCATCAATATCCTTTATTTCTGGGTGTTCCTACAGACGTACAGAGCAGGAGGAGAATCTTCAGTGCCTGAATTCAGAGAATATATATAAAGCATCTATAGGTATTACTGTTTCTGAATTTGCAGATTTGTGTAAGAAAGTATCAAACAGCAAACGTATTGGAAACCCAGATGTCTGCGGAAATAGTGAAGTTGTCAAAGAGATCATAAAACTTCTTCAATAAGATGGAATTCTCAATTAATAAACCATGGAGCCATACTGAATGGCTTTCAGAATTAGAGGCGGTAAACAATCTTCCACCTTCCAACGAAAAGAAAGAAAAAGGCAGATTGTTAAGAAGGGCTATATTTCAGGCAAATGTAAATATTGTGAGGGATGGATATTACACAACAGCAGATGGTAAAGTGGTACATTTACCGTCTGTAGAGAGTTTCTCTCGTTTTTATTCAAGTCCCGTTATACTCCAGAGATCCCAAAGAGATAGGAACAAAACTATAATAGAAATTGTTAATAAGGATTCTATTGATGCTGCAGAAGATCTGATTAAAAGTGGATATAATCCCGCCGTATTGAATATGGCCTGTGAAGATGGCCCTGGAGGAGGAGTTATTGGAGGGTGCTATGGTCAAGAGGAAAGCTTATTTAGAAGGTCCAATTTGTATGTTCACATGTATCCATACTGTTCTCATGCAGCGGAGTATGGATTAAATCGAAGTTCATATAGTTACCCCTTGAATAAGCGTTTTGGCGGGGTCTATGTCCACAACGCATTGGTGTTTAGAAAAAGAGAACAGGAAGGCTATGAATTAATGGACTCATGTGTGCCACTCTCTTTTATAGCAGTTCCAGCAATTCGTAATCCTAAACTTACGACAGAAAGAGCCTTATACAAATTAGATCAGGAAATTGCATTGGACAAGATTCGTCAGATAATGAAAATTGGAATAGATAATAATCACGATTCTTTAGTTTTAGGTGCATGGGGGTGTGGGATATTTCACAATCCTCCTGAGATTATTGCGGAATTATTTAAACAAGTCCTGAATGAACCCGGTATTAAGGACTATTTCAAAATAGTTCATTTTGCGATTTTAGAGGATTCGTGTTCTTTTAATGTCCATAATCCATCGGGTAATTTTATTCCATTCAAAAAAATATTTGAGAATGTGTGAGAATAATAAGTTGATTTCTATTATTATCCCCGTATATAATGCATCTCATTATATAAATAGATGCATTGATAGCATACTACGCCAAGCAGTGTGTGAGGATGATTATGAGATAATATGTATAGACGACAATTCAAATGATAATAGTAGAGAAATAATAGAAGAATATGTAAGTTCGCATTCCAATATTAAACTCATCTGCCATAATCAAAACCGCCAACAGGGAGCCGCTAGAAATACGGGGCTTAACGCTGCAAAAGGGAAATACATTTGGTTTGTTGACATTGATGATTATATAACGGATAATATTCTCAGTTGGATATATGAGAGAGACATTTTTTCTGGCCAAGTTGACATTTTCCAGTTCAATTCAATTTCTGAAAGACTGGATGGGTCTATGTTTCATGAAGATTATTTGGAGTACCCGCTGAATATGTCTGGACTCGACCTTTTGAAATATGAAAAGGATAACAATTATCGGAACCGAGTAAAAGCGACTTGGTCAAAATGGTATAGATGTGATTTCTTGAAAAAGAATTCTCTATATTTTAAAGAAGGTGTTTATTGGGAAGATGTTTGTCATACTTTAAATTGCTTTATTCATGCTGATAAAGTAAGGTACGAGCCTATTATTGGGTATATCTACGTCCAAACCGAAAATTCAGATATGAGAGGTAAGCAGAATTGGAAGAAGTTTGCAGATTCTATTCGATTCTGTATTGATTGTACAACTATAATAGATAAATATGTAACGGAAATAGATCTACAACAATTCTTATTGCAGCCATTAGGAAAAACATTAGCTAAATATAAGTTGATTCTGCATGACCTTGAAAGGAATGATTTGCTATCTATTAGCAATTCCTTAAGTGAAATGGAGCTTCCTATTCTACAAAAATATTTCAACCAGGACTTGTATTCTTGGTTAAGCAACAAAAATTCTTTGCTTTTGGAATGGTCTAAATAATAATTGGAGATGAGAACAAAATTAGTATATGTACTGGCTAGCACAGAAAACGACTTGTTTTACGAGCAATGTCTTATTTCCGTCTATTCTGCTCAGCTTTATAACCCAAATATTAAAATAGTGCTTGTAGTCGACAATAAAACACATAGCACTCTGAAGGGTAATAGAAAAGAGATTACGGATTATGTTGACGATATTATTGTCAAGGATTTCCCAGAAGAAACTAGCATGTTTATGAGATCCCGCTTATTGAAAGTGGAACTTCGCTCGCTTGTAAAGGGAGATTATTTGTATGTTGATTGTGACACCTTAATCGTTGATTCCCTTGAAAGCATTGATTTGGTATCAGAATCTATAGCTGCAGTTCTAGACGGACATGTCAAGTTGAAGAATCATCCTACATACGCATTATTTAAAAAGCAGTGTGACACTATAGGTTTCCCTCTTTCACACACAAGAGACTATTTCAATGGAGGCGTTATTTTTGCAAAAGATGATGAAGTATCCCACAATCTATATTCATTATGGCATAATTACTATTTAAGTGGAACATCATCCAATATAAGCATGGATCAACCATCTTTCAACAAATCTAATTATGAAAACAATAGTGTGATTAAGGAGCTTCCTGGCGAATGGAATTGCCAGGTTCGATTTGGTGCGAAGTATATAGCTTCCGCTAAAGTACTTCACTTTTGTAGTAAAAAGAATATGCCGCTCGCAAGTATTGCATCAAGAAACTTTCTTTATAAAGTGAAGAAATATGGTCTCAATGCACCGGATCTAAATGAGAAAGTGCGTAGTTGGAAAAACGCCACATTGTTGGATGGTACCCTATGTACTTTTATCGATTATTCTTTCGTTTTTTCAAAAGAATATGAGAATGCACGAAAGAAATATGTTCAAGACTCTATCGAAAACCAAATACGTCAATATCGCCGTTTGGGTGCTTTTTACAAAGTTTCAAACTCTTCTGTTAGATTTGCCTCTCCCAGTGTAATATATAGAAGTATTAGAAACTCTATCTTAGGTAGAATTTCTATGAAACACTTATCAAGTATACTATTCCGTGAAAAATTAGGCAAAGAAATGCCTTGGGAGAACCCAATTGATTTTAATGAAAAAATCACATGGTTAGCTTTTAATTCGGATATCACAATTTGGTCGGAACTTGCAGATAAATATAGGATGAGGAAGTTTATTGAAAAAAAAGGATTCGGTGATTATTTACCTGAAATATACAATGTTTGGTCAGAAGCGTCCCAAATTAATTTCAGTAATTTGCCTCAATCGTTTGTGATTAAATGTAATCATGATAATGGTTCTTCCATAATAGTTAAAGATCAATATTCAATAGAAAGAAAATCGATTGTTGCATTTTTTAATAAAAGATTAAAGCATAAATTTGGTATATCGACAGCAGAGCCACATTATCAACAGATATCCCCTGTAGTAATGGCAGAAGAACTTATTAATAATGATTCAGATATTTCTGATTCTATTATTGACTATAAATTCTTTGCTTTTGAAGGTTTCGCTCCCTATTGCCAAGTCGTATTTAATCAAAAGAAATACGAGGAGCATATATCTGATATATACAGGACTAATCCTTGGTGTAAATATAATGAAGGCAACAATTCTAAGTATCGCAGCAGTATTGAAGTCCCAAGACCTATACATTTGGATGAAATGTTAAACATGATTAGTGTTATAGGAAAAAATATTCGCTTTTGCAGAATAGATTTGTATGAAACCAAGAATAAAATATATATTGGAGAAATAACATTTATGCCAGGATGTGGTAGGATATCGAGCTTCTCTCAGTCTTTTCTTAATGAATTAGGTGGATTAATCAATTTAGGATAGGATTCGGATATGGTTGTCACTGGCATTTATGATTGCGGAACTGGAAAGAACAAACTCTTACAGTGCAATACTTACAATAAATCATTTAATGGTAAAAGTATTGTTGTAATCTGTGATAACTTTGTTAACACTCCAGATTACATAGCCTCTCTCTACTTGGATCGAGGTTCAGAATGTGTATATAATATAAATAGTTTGTTTATTATTATATCTGCAGATAGTACAGGTATTCATATTATGTGTGACCCATATGGTTCCCAGTGGAATCTTTTCTATTACGTAAAAGGTGGACTTTTATATTATTCTACCTCCATGAAGGCTCTATTGTCTGTTTGTCCGATTACTCGAACACTTAATAAACAAACAGCAAAAATCTTCTTGAAAAGAGGGTTTCTAATAGACGGACAGACATTAATTACAGATATCAAGTGTCTGACATTTGCCCAAGAACTATATTTCAATCAAAAAGGAATTCATGTTCAACAATATAAATATAAGTTCAAAAGATGCAGCTGTACTATAGCTGATGCGAGAAATTTGTTGATTCCCACGATAAAAGATTCTATATTGTCATATTATTCAAGTGCAGACAATTGCGTATCTTTACCACTGTCGAATGGCTATGATTCCAACCTGATCTTTAATACAATAAGGGAAAAATGCATTGATAAAGATATTAAAGTATTTACAATAGGTGGAGTGGTTGGTCGGAATGAAATACCAGCAGTTAAAGAGAATATTAAAGGTATAAACGGCGTGCTGCATTATACAGACATAGTTGACAAAGAATTACTAAGGTCTTTCCCAGATATCGTCTGGCGGCTTGAAGGTTCACTGTTTGAGGGCGGCGTATTCTTACAGTATGCGTTGGGTAAACTCGCACAACAAGCAGGAATTACTAAGATGATTTGTGGCGAATGTTCTGATGAGCACCAAAAAAGCCGATTTATCAAAGACATGTTTAATGTAACTCATGGCAAATATCAGTCTAACTATAGATATTATAGCAGAGCAAATCCGTTTCTAACAGCTCATTCTGTAGTACTAAAGAAGAGTTCATTAATGTTAAGCTCGTTTGGTATAAGAGGATGTTATCCTTTTGTGAACACAGCTTTTACACAATTAGCCTCGATACTGACATCAGAAAATTTTAACAACAAAAGATTATATAAAGCCTTATGCCAAAGGGAATTTCCTGTATCCATAGGTAAAAAAGTAAAAACTATGGGCGGAGCAGTTGACGAAGTATCATATTTATCTATTGATGTAAAAAAGAAATTGTTGCAACTTACCAACCAATCTAAGCTAATTCAGGATATCTATTCTACTAAAGGCTCAGCGGTCAATATGACTTTGGACAATGAACTTGTCCGTATTTGTGATGCGAATCCAGATCGAAGTAAACTGATAAATACAATACATGCATTTTGCAATTATTGCAAAAGCAAATTGACTTTCAATTCATGGCAGCCAGACCCCTTTTTCTATAACGATGAACAAAAGTGTTTGCGAGAATCATACATTTTACTCTTTAATGAACTTTTTGTCACTGGAAAATATGACAATATGTTCTGCAAACAGGGTATACATGTCGGTTTATGGGGCGTACTTAATGATATAGTTAAAAAACAATAGTTTTTGCTATCGCGCCATATTCATTCGCATCTTATTGATAATGGCATTTCTACTATTAATAGTCTGATGTTTTGCAATAGTGCCAATGAATCTTTAAACTCTAGCTATAATCTCTACGGAAACATCGGGTATAGCGGTGATCGTAACTTGCACATAATCTCTATCAAACGTTCAGCACTGCCACTTCGAAACTTTAACGGAAGCGTTTGCAATTGTTTTTCAGTGATAAAGAATGAGAATCCTTGTAGTCGAGTGAAAAGATTCTCGTAATTGGTCTTAACCTGCTCTCTCATCTTCTCTAGTAAATCATCATTATTGTCTTCAACCAAATGCATATACAGAGCATCGCCTCGCATAGGACTATGCGGAGCAAAAACCGTACCTTTGGGAACTAAGCATTTATCTCCTCCTGTGAAAGGAGCCGCAAAATGCACAAGGTATTCTAACTCAGTATCCTCGACCAATTCGAAAATGTTCTCGTCAATCTTCATTGACTCTATCTGTTCACGGGTTGCCATAATTAAACTGTTTCAAATCGAGGGCAAAGATAATCAATTAATTGCAAAAAAACAAATCATAATAGTTTCACAAGGCTTGTGAGATACTGTTTTCATCATAAATGCATAATTATCTGGAAAAATTTTCGTAATTTTGCACCAAAAGATTACAACGAGTACAAACAGTAAGTGGCATATGGATATTTTTGACTATATCTTCCATAGGGATTCATCTAATGAGCAGAATCCTGGCAAATTGTCATCATATAGGCAAGCTGCAGAGTTAATATGCTTATGCTGGCATCGTCTTGATATGGTTTATGTTGAACCATTCTTAGACGAGAATGTAATATGGACAGGAGGTGTACCAGAAAGAACGCTTCATGGCAAGAAGGAATACCTTGAACTCATGAAGAAGGTGTTTGATTCACTTAAGTACTCGAAGCGGAATTATAGAGCGGACGTTGATGGATCAGATGACCGCGCTGTTGCGATAGTTACTGTTGATGGCGAAAATCAAGATTTGATGCACCGATTGAAAATCGAGGATGGACTAATTAAGGAGATAGAAGTAACACCCTCGCCTTACTGGTGGTTAAAACAGTTTGGTGGTTCATCGCCTTTTGGAGTGGTTCATCAGACCTCCCTCCACGAACAAGCTGCTGCTGTCGCTGCCATAGAGCAATATGTTAAAACAGAACTAGGGAATAAAAAAATATCTTGGGCTACTCCATATGAACTTAGGAATGCTCAGTGCCAGATTTCTTTCACATGTGATGGCTTGACATACGATGTCTTGGTGGAGATTCATAGTTTTGACGACAACAAGTGCCGATTCGTGATGTACTCTGAGTTCAACAACCTAAAAGCAGAGTGTAAGGAGAATGATCACATCCCTTGTATTCTAGCCTTAGACGAAGATCAAAGGTTTGTGAGCCTGACATTGTTGGAAGATATGGATGTCCGCGTTCAAAAGCTAAGAGCCAAAGGTATGAATGAATGGACATTTAGAGGACTGTTTAAAACAAAGGCACAGTTGAGCCGGCTTGTGATTACCAAAGATTATAGAGTGTTGTTGCCAGATTATAATGATATAGAGGTAAAGATGGAGCCTCTTGTAAAAGCAGTATATCTCTTGTTTTTAAAACATCCAGATGGCATCATTTTCAAAGAGCTGAGTGATTATAGAGAAGAATTACTTGAAATATACAAAGGATTGAAGCCTATGGGGTTGAGTAAGCGGACTATTCAAAGTATTGAAGATGTTACTAATCCTTTACTTAACTCTATCAATGAGAAGTGCGCTCGTATTCGTTCTGCTTTCATCAAAGAATTCGATGAAGGACTAGCAAAAAATTATTTTGTTACTGGAGAGCGTGGCGAAGTTAAAAGAATCACATTGCCTCGTGATTTAGTAACATGGGAGTAGTATGAGTATTTGGTTTATCATATTAATATGCATAGTTGGAATCATATGGTTCCTTGGCTTTCTTGTTTGTTTTTTGTTTTTCATATTTGGATGGACGGAAGATAAAAAACTGCAATGGAAATTCTTGTTGGCCGGCATATTCTTCCCTTGTTTTGTTTTGTACGATTTGTGGTTAGGCATATATTTTTATTATAACATAGTTCAGCAAAATGGTGGTATAATCAGTCATATTCGTTATAGGAAAGAGTGTAAACGAAGAGAAATTGAGAATAAACGTATCGAAGATGCCTATAAAAGAGGGGAGATTCGTAGAGATGAGCTTCCGAGACAGTGGTGTGATGGTATAAGAAACTTTGAACTGCGTGGGGAACTTTTTGGTCAAGACAGGCACGATCTCGTATATATAGAGAATGAGAGGAATAAGACACTTAACAATTTCTTTGAACGGCATGCTAATATCTGTATAGGCAATGGTTACAGAGTCGTTTATTTGCCTGCTGAATTGAGAAGACTTGCAAATGAAGACATTACAAGATATTGGAGCCCAAAGAGAGATAAAACAGATGTTGAATTCAGCAAAATTGACTCGACATACTTATTAAAGGAGCTATATTATCCTCAAGATGCACAAAACCTGCATCATGGTATTATGTCGTGCTCAGGAATGGGCGAAAATCACAGCGCTAAATATTTGCATGGGACATATTATCCCTTAACAGAAGGAACTGATGAAGACATACTATCACAGATAGAGGCAATTGCAAACGAAATAGAGGATCTTTATACGACAGGACTTAATTGCTCTGTCGAGATTAGAAGACCCTCATTAGATAATCCTACTGAAGATTTAGCAGATGAACAACACCTATGGGAGATTACTGAACTTATCGAGGAGGTCAAAGAACGAGTAGAAAAGCTGAAACAATATGGAATCTCACGAAATCTGCTAGAAAAACTGATAGCTGGAGAACAACAGTTGAGTCGTCTTGTTGTCACCAAAGATTTACATATTATATTACCAGACTACAATAATATGGAGATTAATATGGAACCAATAAATAAGGCCGTCTACTTGTTGTTTCTTCGCCATCCAGAGGGTATTATATTTAAGCACCTCCCTGACTACAGGAAAGAGTTGGCAGATATCTATCAAAGGATTAAACCATGGGGATTAAATGAACGAGCTCTTAGAAGCATTGAGGACGTTACCAATCCTTTTCTGAACTCTATCAACGAAAAGTGTGCTCGTATACGCGGTGCTTTTATATCACAATTTGACGAGAAACTTGCTAAACATTATTATATATATGGCGAAAGGGGTGAGGCTAAGAAAATCGCCCTGCCTCGCGACTTGGTGGTCTGGGAATAAAATCACAATTTCACAAGCCTTGTGGAGCGAAATTGTTTGGTTGCGTTGTTAGAAATGGCTAACTTCGCAACCAAATTTAATTTTGTAGTGAACTATGACAGATTACGAGTACATTTTGCAACAGGCAAGGAAGGCGCATTATTCTGGTTGGGATGATGTGGAGTTAAGAAAGTGTGTCGACATATTGGCGGGGCTATCGAGGCAGGAGTTGACATTTCTTTATTATAGCAGGTGGATGAAGGAAGACAAGGTTTTCAGAATGTCTGTTTTCAACACCTTGTTTAAGGAAAAAGTGGGGAAGCGCGAGGAGCGTATCAAGAATGCTGATATTGATGCGCTAATTGAGGAGTTCCAGGACAAGCAGAGTGGCAACGTGTCGTTGATCAGGTCGGAAATGCAGGAAAGGTATAAGGCGGGAAAAGACAAGACAGATATTGTCAATGCCTTCATGAATTCGAACAAGAGCGACCAGAAATGGATAAAAGCGCAGATGAAAGATGAACAGTAATGAACGCAAAAGACCAATGAGACAAACACCTATGGAGTTTGCTCATGTACAACCACAGGCTCCTGAGGTAGAGAAGGCTGTACTGGGTGCATTGATGATAGACAAAAATGCATATATGGAGGTGTGCGACAAATTGGTGCCTGAGAGTTTCTATGAGCCACGAAACCAAATGGTGTATGATGCCATCCGCAGTCTTAGCATGGAGGACTGTCCGATAGATGTCCTAACCGTGACGGACAAACTGGGAAAGATGGGCAAGCTCGAAGATGTGGGTGGTCCTGGCTATATTGCGGAGCTAAGTTCAATGGTGGCGACATCGGCCAATATCGAGTATCATACGAATATCGTGGCAGAAAAGTATTTGGCCAGACAAATGATACGCTACGTCAGCGATGTAGGGAAGAAAGTCTTTGACGAGACAAATGACATCAAAGATGTTGTGGATGAAGCGGAAAGTACACTCTTCGAACTGTCGCAGAAGAACATGAAGAAGGATTACTCTGTGCTGTCGCCAATAGTAGACAAAGCTGTGGAGTTGGTGAAAATAGCCCATGAAAACACGGGGGCTACCACAGGTATATCTACAGGCTTTACACTACTTGACGAGAAAACATGCGGTTGGCAGAACTCTGACTTGGTGATTATTGCCGGACGCCCAGCAATGGGAAAGACGGCTTTTGCGCTCTCGCTTGCAAAGAACATTGCTGCCGACCAGAAAATACCAATGGCATTCTTTTCGTTGGAGATGTCGGATGTGCAGTTGACCAACCGATTGATGTCGAATGCATGTAAGATAGAAGGAACGAAACTGGTAAATGGACGTTTGGAGACCCATGACTGGATAAAACTGGATAATAATATAGAACTATTAAAGGAGGCTCCATTGTACATAGATGATTCGGAAGGGCTCTCTATCATGGACTTGAGGTCAAAAGCTCGTAGATTGGTGAAGGAACATGGTGTCAAGCTGATAATGATTGACTATCTGCAATTGATGACTGCAAGTGGTATGAGGTATAATAGCCGGCAGGAGGAAGTGTCGTTGATATCTCGTTCGCTAAAGGGGTTGGCCAAGGAATTGAATATCCCCGTGTTAGCGTTGAGTCAGTTGAACCGTGGTGTGGAATCACGTGAAGGAGCAGAAGGTAAACGTCCACACCTGTCTGACCTTAGAGAATCTGGAGCCATTGAGCAGGATGCGGATATGGTTATATTCCTGCATCGTCCAGAGTATTACGGTATTATGATGAGTTCTGATGGCTTGATTGACTATCATCAGAAAGCCGAGGTCATTATATCAAAGCATCGCAAAGGTGCTACGGGCATCATCATGATGGAGTTTAGGGGTGAGTATACTCGTTTTGATAATTGTGATGACCCATCTTTACGTCCACCAACAGAGGGCGGGGAAATCATTGGATCAAAAATTAATGATGGGGTTCTTTTCACGACTGAAGAATATGACCCGTTTAATTTAGCAAAGATGGATGGCGATAGAGGAGGTGATTGACAGGGCTGTGCAAACAAAACAGAAAATAGAGATTGAGTATTGCACAAGGGCTGGAAATGTGTTTACTTGTAGAATAGCAGACCTTGAATATTCCCGTTGTTATGGTGGCGGATATATTCAAGCATATCGTACAGATATCGGCGAAGAGAGAACGTTTAAGATTAGCAGAATCATGAGCGTAAATGGTCATTGCTTTTCTCGAATATTTTGGAATCAGTTAGGGGATGATTTTAAAAGAATATATTAACAAGCAGCAATATGGAATGGCATATAATTGGAATATTGGCATTTGTGGTGATATACAATATATGGCGATACTATCATGAGGACGATGGTAAAGATTATGGCCCA
>Ga0247609_10002091_pt1 | contig 21939 bp, 22 predicted proteins | sample 172DNAGHGlowgp2_FD_193487 | JGI IMG/M metagenome (GOLD analysis project Ga0247609, IMG submission 193487) | Sheep rumen microbial communities from Palmerston North, Manawatu-Wanganui, New Zealand - 1728 DNA GHGlow gp2 | ecosystem: Host-associated > Mammals > Digestive system > Stomach > Rumen ...
CAGCTAAATGGAGATTTATTAATTACGAAGATTTAATAGATGAAGAAACAGGAGAAGCAATTCCATTCTTCTACTATAATGCAATTAAAGTTCCTATGAATGAAGTAATGAGAACTAATATATAGGAGGTGAAAGTATGGAAAAGATAACTAAAACACTATTAGAAAGTTTAAATTCAGAGCCAACAAAAGAAGTTAAAATAGTAAAAGAATCTGAAGAGAATGTTCATAAAGTAAAAGATTGTCTTGATGATGTAGATATGATTACAGCTTTAGAAGGTGATACTCTTATGATAGAAGATGAATTTGACTGGGAAAAGGTAAAAGAACTTGCTGCTGATTTTGCAAGGAGTCAAGGATTCTATGGAAGACTACTTAGAGATATGACTGAGTATGAAGAATCTGTTGGTGGAGCTGAAAATATAGAGTACCCAATTTATATGTAAGGAGGTTTAATAATGAGTAAATTTTATTATCAATTAAAAGGTAAATTAGATGAAAATAAAGAAGACTGGTATTATTTATGTAATGACGCAGAACAAGCTTTATTTAAAGTTAAAGAGCAATGTAAAGATGAATCAGCTATTAAATCTCTTGAAAGAATGATTATAGACCTAAATAGTATCCGTATGGAACAATATGAAAGATTAACAGAATATTCATTAGTAGAAGAAGTAGTTGCTGCAACCAATTTAGACCTTGATGATATGCCTAATGAATTAAGAAAACATTTTAAGAATGTAGATAATAAAGACTATATAAAGAAGTCATTAAAAATGCACTTAGATAAAGGTCTTATAAATAAAGATGAATATAATACTTTAAGTAAAGAATATAAACTTAATGAAGAGTTCTGGAACGAAGCGGGAGAAAAAGAATATAAAGGAATTAAGATTAGTATTGAAAAGGGAGACCACGGAAATACTTGTTATATTCCTTTAAGAAATAAAGAACTTAATTTTATTCCAGAAGATAGAACTCAATTCTTTAGTTGGAAAGAAGTTAAAGAGTATATAGATAGTAAATTAAAAGATAATAATGGTAAAAAGTTAAATGAATCTAATATAGGTTATGATTATTGGGGTTCAAAAGAAATGGAACCATTTGATGGCCCTGCGTATATTCAATATTATGGTGGTCCCGGAAACTTAGAATATCTTGTTATTGGTGAAGATGATGAATATATTTGGGTAGACTCTTCAAATCCAGGTGAGCCTGAAATCTTTGCTAATTATGATGAAGCACTTAAAGTTCAAAAAGAAGTCGGTGGCGAAATCATGAGTTATAAAAGAGACTGGCTAGGAGAATCTTTTGAAGGTAAATTTGAGGGTAAGAAGATTAAAACTGACCTTCACAATGATAAAAGTAATCCTGTTTGGATAGTAGGAGATATTTCAATAGATAATAAAACTTATAGGGTAAATGCAAAAGTATTTTTAGAAGATTCTGAGTTTGGAATAGAAAATGGTCCTGTATCTAAATTATGGATAGCAGATTCTAATGGAGACTGTGTAATTAACTATGATAGAGGTTGGGATGTTAAACCAACAGCTGAAACTGAGGAAATTTATAATATAGCTCTTGGGGCTGTAAGAAGTTTTAGAAATGATAATCCTTATGAACCAGACCCAGAACCTGAAGAAAATATAAATGAAGCAGTAGACCCTAATGAAGAAATAGTAAATAAAGCTATTAATTATATTGAAAATGAGTATAATGAGATAGGTACAGATGATAGATATTTCTTATTAAGTAAATTAAAAGGAAGAGGAAATGCTATTAATAAAATTAAAAAGGCCCTAAATTATATGAACAATGAATATAATGAACTAGGGTCAGATGATAGATATTTCTTAACTAATATCTTATCAGCAGCTAAAATAGAAGAGCCAAAAGAAAAAGTTAAGGAAGAACCAAAAGAAAGAGCTCCAAGACCTACTTCTAAAAAAGCGCAAGTATTAGAAACATTTAATAACTGTTTAAATGGTATTTCAGTATATAGTGGAAATGGTGGTGGAGGAAGTGCTATAAGATTTGTAGCAGATAATGCTAAGGTTGGAATTAAAGCACAAATGCAATCAAAGAATCTTGAAGGAGATAAGTTTGCATTAAGTTTTAATAATACAACAGCAGCTAGATTTTTAGATAAGTTAGAACCATTATATTCACTTGCAGAAGATAAATATGATGTTAATCTTGGTGCTTCATTTAATGGAGATTTCCAATTCTATGTTTATGATATGAGTCAAATAGAAGAAATGAGTAAAGTAATTGAATCTATTTTACTTCCAGAAGGAATCAAAGAATCAGATTCAAATAGTGAAGCTTATGTAATCTGTTATGGAGACTTAGAGATTTGGCCAAATAGAGATAGTGCTAGAAACTTCTATGAAGAAGGAATTGCATTCTCAGAAGGAGCTGAACAACAAAGATATGGAAATATAGCATTCTCATTATATAAAGGAAATAACTTTGGAGATGATGGTGTTGAAGAAGAACAAGTTAAAAGAATTATTAAGAGAGATGAGAATGGTAATAAGATAAGTGAAGAAGAGTGCGAACCTATGAGTCATAGTGAAGCATTTGAATTTATATCTAAAAAAGGTTTAAATGAAGCTATTGAAGATACTTATAATAGTTTACCAGATAATCTTAAAAAGTATTTAGATAATACAGATGATGTTCCTACAAAAGAAATAGAGGGAACTAAGTGGTTTGATATTTCTGATGATGAGAGAAATCAATTAAAGGACTTTGTTGATACTGTTGATTCTATTCCAGAAGAGGAATGGAGAAAGTGGGACGAAAAGAAAGCCTTAGATTATTCTAATTATGCTAATAATGCAGATAGAATATATAGAAATAGTACTCAAGCTATGAAAGAGTCTGTAGAAGATAAAGAAGACTGGTCAGACCCAAATTATAAAGTAGATACTAGTAATCTATATCTAACTAATTATGGATACCATAATAATTCAGACATAATCTATGGAAGAATACATTTACTTCCAAAAGATAAGAATAGTAAGTTAATGCCTGGACATTATGATGTAATATATTATTGTGAAAATGGTGAATTCCAGTTATTTGAACTAGGAACTGTTGTAAGAGCTGCTGTAGATTATTTATATAACTATGGTAGTGATGAATATGACTGGGTTAAATGGGGAGGAAGAAGAATTCAATTAGATAATATCTATGAGATATTAACAGAAGAAGCTTTGAAGAATGTTCCTCAAGAACAAAGAGATGCTATAGAGAAAGCAATTAATAACGCTTACTATAATGAAGAACCATTTCCATTAAATAAAGTTAAATATGATTAGAACTCTTTAAGAGTTCTTTTTATATATTAAATTAGAGGTGAATAGTATGAATTCAGTAGAACAGTATAAAGAATACTTAACTGGACATATTGGAAATGTATCTAAAGCATTAGAGCTTCTTTATTCTTTAGAAATTCCTTATGTTCAAGAACATATAGATGAACTAAGAGAAATCGTAAAACAACACGACGCCTCTAAGTATGAGGAACCAGAGTGGTCAGCTTATCTACATCATTTCTATCCTGAGAATAAAGAGGAAGAATTAATGCAGGAGGAGTTTGAAAATGCTTGTAGACATCATATAAAAAATAATAAACACCATTGGAATTACTGGTGTGATGAAGAAGATAAGTTAATAGACAATATAGATGAAGAAGAATATAAACTATATACTATTGAAAGAATCTGTGATTGGCTTTCTATGGCAGGACAACATGATGAGGGTCCTAGGGACTACTGGGAAGCAAATAAAGAGTTTGTAGTTCAACCAGATTATGCTAGAGAACTTTGTGATGAAATATATCCTTTAATTCCAGAAGATTTTAGCAAAGATATGTGGAAAATTACAAGAGGAGAATTAGATGAATCCTTGAATGAAGATTTATATATGAATAAAGAAGTAGTAAATAATTTAGGTAAAAGAGTTAAAAAATCTAAAACTTCTAATACAATAGAGATAAATACTTCTATGACAAATCATGATAAACAATTAGATGAATCAGTATTAAATGAAATGAAGCTATCTCAAATAAAACAGAAATCAAAGAATCAAGACCCTGAAAGAATTAATAGAAGTAGAAAAGTTAAAACAACTTATTTAGGAATGAGTAAGTTTGGAATCTTAAACTTTAAGACTACTTCTCAATCAAGAAATGGATATCATTATCAAACAGTTGAATTTAAAGATATGAAGCCATTTGAAGATATAATTAAATCAGGTAGAGATATAATGCCTGATGATGTTAAGAAACAACTTCAGAATCAGGACGTAAATGTTTGGTGTACTGATGAATCTTGGGCATACTGGGCTTGGGCACATCAAGCATATAAAAATGACTTCTTATATATGGATGATAGAATACCAAACTTAAAGAAAGCAATACAAGCTCCTAAGGTTAATAACGTTAGATTAAATGGTGGTGCTTGTAAACATATCTTATCAGTAATAGATTATTGTACTAGACCATTTGTACTTTTAGCTATTTCAGATGATATGAAGAAATTCCTACAAGGTAATCAAGAAGATAAAATGCAAAAACAACCACTTGGTGTTCAAAATCAATATGATATGGTTGCTCAGTGGGATTGGTCTGATATAGAAGATACTCTTGGTAAATCAAGAATAGAAATTATGGCTGATATATCTAAGACACTTCAAATAATACCTAAAACAGATGTTGAAGATATTATTACAGATATTGTTGGTGAAGCTTTACCAAATGAAGAGCAAGGATTGAAAAGGGAGATTGTAGATAAGATTGTCGAGTTAAGACAAGAGGAAGGAGAGAAATAATATGAATAGTAATGACTTAAATACTATTTTTGGAGATACTGCAGATAGTATAAGAGAAAAATTAGGAGTTGAAGGAGGAATTAAGCCTGATAGCTTTTCAGAGCAAATATTAAATATTGACCTCCCTGGGTTAAATACTACTGAAAAAATATTTGAAGAATTTTGTAAACTTATTAAATCTTATATAACAAGTAGGTCTCCAGAAGGTATTACTATAGAAGCTACTAGATATACTAATTTTGGAGTTACTTCTCAAGGTATGATTGGTACTAACTGGCAAGGAAAAGATTACTTTGATATGTTTAGTGAATTGCAGGCTAATAATTTATCTATTATAAATAATAGTGGAGAAGACTATTATATTTATGATACAGAGACGGGATTTAGATTAATGCCTAATGGGCAAACTACTGAATATCATGGAATGTTTTTCTTTCAGTCTGAGGATGACATAAAGCTAGATTTTTATAAAGCTTCTGATGTTGTAGAAGAAAAATACAAAGCAATTTGTACTTATGGGGATATGAGTACTTGTTTCTATAGTACTGTACATTCTTCTGGTGAAATAGAACATATAGATGTTTCTATAGATACTGATTATATGGCAAATCATGGGTATAGTAGTGAAGAAAAATTATATCTAAACTACTATGGTAGTGGAAATACTTATAGTAAAGGAAGATTATTATCTTATAATGGAGATACTAATTTTAATCTTAACTATATTCCAAATGATGGTATAGTTCAAATAGGAACAGAACAAGTGGCTTCTTATAGAGATAAATTTTATTTTATGACTGGTTTAATGAGTACTGCTACTCAATTAGACGTATTTATAACAGACATAATAGATAATTTTGTTATTAAAAAATGGTCAGATAATGATAACGATTATACTATTGATGCTGAAACACCATATAAGGTTCCTACTATAACAAGAAATGATTATGATGGAGAAATGAAAACAAATGTTGTTTATAACTTAAAAGAAGGAACTTGTTTCTTTGGAGTAAGACCCTTAGATGAGCCTGAAACAATTAATATGACTATAAGACTATCTGATGGAACTAATATTTACAGTCAAACAATAGTAACAGACTTTACTAATGATTCTAATATAGTTGCTATAAATTTATCTTCATTAGACACAACACAAGATTGGACTGCAGAAATAATTAAGAACTCTTAGGAGTTCTTTTTTTATATATTAATTTAGAGGTGAAATTTATATGAAAGTTCAAAATCAAATTTTAGTTAATTTAGAAAAAACAGAACTAGATGAAGCTACTAAGTGGAAACATATAGCAGGTCCTAGATATAAGCACATGGACCAAAAGTATGAATCAAGAATCACTTTGAAGTTATTTCCTATGTTGAAGAAGTATGGAATTAATATGCTTTATAAACCTATAGAAGATAAACCTGGAAGTCAGCTTTACTTAGGTAGAGATGAAAATGGAAAACAAGTAGCAATAGAGTTTATAAATAAGTATGAACCTGGTCTTGATAATAGAGAAGGTAAATATGATATGTTTGTTAAAGTAACATATAATGGTCATACAGAAGACGCTGGAGTAATAGATTTATCAAGAAAAAGCCACGTAGAAGATGCTTTTAGTTTAATAACAATGGTTCTTGAGAATCTACAAAGTCCAGAAGAAGAGAAAGAAGAAAAAGAGGAATTAAATAATTTAGATGATAAAGAATTAAATGATTTAGCTAACTTTAGAAGCAGCTTATCAGAACAAGAGATTATAGAGTTAGGAGAATAATTATGATTAAAGTTTTTACTGGTCCAATGTTTGCGTCTAAGTCTTATGGACTTATTAAAGAATATTTAAAGAAATATGATAATGAGAAAGATAATATAGTATGTTTTAAACCTAGTAAAGATAAGAGAGATAAATCATTTATTAAATCTAGGGGACTTAGTACTAAGGTCCCTGCTTTTATAATAAGTGATTTATCTGAAATAAAGAACTATCTTACTCCACATACAACTACTATTATGATAGATGAAGCACAGTTCTTAACAGGAGACGTTTCTGAGCTCGTTATGCTCACGATTCGAGACCATATAGATATTTATATAGCTGGGCTTAATTTGGCTTCCTGGTCGACCCCATTTGGAATTATGCCTGATATATTATCAGTAGCAAGTGAGATTGTGATTCTAAGAGCAGAATGTAGAGAATGTGGAAGAGATGCTGAGTATACTTATTGTATAGTCCCAAAAGAAGGAGAAGTATTGATTGGAGATGATAAATATATTCCTTTATGTGGCGACTGTTTATATAAGAGAATTGGAGGAGAATAATGGAAGAACTTTTAGATAAACTAGCAATTTATCTAAGGAAGAGTAAAAATAAGAGTATAGAAACAATATGTAAAGATTTGAATTTAGAGTACTATCAAGTGTATGGTTTAGTTATGATGTTAAAGGATAAGGGGTATTTATATGACGTTATCGATGGAAAGGTAATAAAGTTAGATAAACCAATTAAGGAAAGTGATGTATATCAACTTCCTTGTAATTTAGAAACAGTTAAATTACTTTTAATATCGGATACACATTTGGCTTCAAAATATGACAGACTCGATATTCTAAGATACCTTTATCAAAAAGCAGAAGATAGAGGCATAAACTATGTACTTCACTCCGGGGATGTGGTGGACGGAAGAAGTAATAGACCTCAACACATATATGAATTAAAAGAAACTTCTTATGCAGGACAAAGAGATTATGTTGTTGAGAATTATCCTGAATCAGAAATACCTACCTTTATGATTTCAGGAAACCACGAAGCTATGTGGTACAAAAATAATGGTTCAGATATTATAAGAGATATTTGTACTTTAAGACCTGACCTTCATTATCTAGGGTCAGATTGTGAAGATATGTTAATAGGAAAGATTAGAGTAAGATTATATCACGGTATTGGAGGTTCATCTTATGCTAAGTCTTATAAACTTCAAAAATATCTTGATTCTATTCCAATGGAAGAGAGACCACATATACTTCAAACAGGACATATTCACCAAGCATTTTATATGAAACAAGGTAAAACACATTGCTTCCAGACTTCTTGTTTACAGGACTTAACTCCTTATGAAAGAAGTATGGGATTCAATAATGATAAATCTTGTTGGTGGGTAGATGTTGTAGTAGATAAAAATGGAAACCCAATTCAAATAAAACAAGAATTAGAGACCTTTGGAAAGAAATTGGTTAGAAAGAAATAACACCATAAAATACCAATAAACAAACTAAGGTAAATTATATATAATATTATGAAAGGAGATTGCTTATGAGTATAACGAAAAACTTAATAAATTACTTATATGAAGAGGAACAGATAGATACCAATTCTATTGCTAAAAGCATATTTGATTCACTATATGATAAAGAAGCAGGTAAGTTTACTAAGGACCCTTCTCAAGATATAGCTAAGTTATGTAATAATAACCAACAATATATTCATCAAGTAAAGACAGAATTAAATAAATTAGTTAATGATTTTGATAAAGAAAATAAAGAAGAGCCAAATCTATCTCCTGAATTAAAAGAGACAGGAGAGAAGATAACTAAGATTCTTAAAAACTATGGAGTTGATGCTACACTTGTTAATGCTAAAGTAGGTCCTAGAATTACTCAGTATGAATATGAGCTAGCTCCTGGGACAAAAATAAATGAAGTAGTAAACTTAAATAAAGAAATATCTATGGGACTTGCTGTTAAACAAGTTGCTATTGGTCCAGTTGAAGGAGATACAACTTTAGGTATTCAAGTTCCAAATAAAGAATCTACTAATGTTAATTATCAAGATATAAAAGGTGATGCTGATAAATCTGGAGTATCTATGACTTTAGGTAAAGATACTAATGGAAATACAGTATCAGCTAACATATTAGACCTTCAACATATATTAATTGGAGGTACTACTGGTTCTGGTAAATCAGCTTGTATTAATACAATGATTTGTAGTTTAATAGAAAATTATAGTCCAGACCAAGTTAAGTTAGTATTAATAGACCCAAAGAAAGTAGAACTTTCTGCATATAGTTCAGTACCTCATTTATTAATGCCTATTATAAAAGACCCACAACAAGCAGCAAATACTCTTGATGAGTTATGTAAAGTTATGGATAAACGTTATGCTGACTTTGATAAAGTAGGAGTTAAGAATATAGATAGCTATAATAAGTTAGTAGATAAATATAATCAAAGTGGTCAAGGTAATGCTAAACCAATGCCTTATATAGTAGTTATTATTGATGAGCTTGCTGACCTTATGCAAACAGCAGGAAAACAAGTTGAAAGTTCAATTCAAAGATTAACACAACTTGCTCGAGCTGCTGGTATTCATTTAATAGTAGCAACTCAAAGACCATCTGTAGATGTAGTTACTGGAGTTATTAAATCTAATATTAATTCCCGTATTGCTTTTACTACTCCATCACAAGTTGATTCAAGAACTATTCTTGACCAAGGTGGTGCTGAGAAATTATTAGGTAAAGGTGATATGTTATATAAACCAATAGGCTCTACAAACGCAAAAAGAGTCCAAGGAGCATTTGTTTCTGATGACGAAGTAGAAAATATAGTCAAAGACGTAAACGAGCGATATGGAGCAAATAAACAGCCTTTAAACACACCTGGTGAAGAAACTTCTACTGAAAATAAAGAGGAAGTGGATGAAAACTATGAAAAAGCTTTAGAAATTGCTAGAAAAGCAAGAAAGATTTCAGCTTCACTATTACAACTTGAGCTTCACATACCTTATTCAGAGGCTTCCAGAATCATAAATAAAATGGAAGAGAATGGAATTATTAAGGGTCAAAGGGGTAATGGAAGAAGAAAAGTAAATAGAAAAGCATTTAAGGAGGAAGAATAATGAAAATAACTCAAGAGATTTTAGGTAATTTAAAAGAAGCAGAAACAATTACTATTGACCCAAAAATTGTTGCAAAAGTTCAAGCTGAATATGATAAAGAAAAACCAAGAATAAAAAAAGAAATAGAAGAAGAGTTTAGAGAGTTTGTAAGAGAATTATCTAAGTATGGTTTTTCTCAAGAAGAAATAAGAAAACTTCCTGAGACTAAAGCTTATAGTGATGCTCTTAAAGACCCTGAAGACATTTGGTGTGAATGTACAGAAGATACAGATAGTGATTTTAAACCAGATGGAGAAACATATTTAGGGGTTTCTAAACACGCTTATATCTGTAAAAGATGTAAGAAATATACACAAATAGGTTAGGAGGTAAAGTATGAATAGAGATACAAGAAATATGCTTAAATATTTAAAAGAAGATGAACAAGTAGAAGTTCCTAGTTATGGAAGCTTTAGAAATCAAATCTTAAATGACCTTGAAATGTATTATGAAGACTTAGCTAATGAAGACGGAGATGTCTTTGCTGGTACTCAGGATTCTTATGCAAATGAAATGATAGAGCAACATTTATTTGATACTCTTCTTTATAATATAAAACATAACTATATGTCAAAAGATGCAGCTATGCAAACTGCAAATGATTTAGTTTATTATATCCTTGATTTTGTAGACCACGGAGAAGAGATTACTCTTCAAAATGATAAAGTAATCAAAGAAATATATGATAAATATGTTTTAAATAAAACAGAAGATTCTATGAATGAATCTGTAAATTTAGAAAGTTTAAAGAAAGAATTATTTTATCATTTGAATGGTCCTAAAGCAGATTTGAATCAAGCTTTAAAAGAATTAAAAAATGATGACGAGCACTATCTTCAATTAGATTCAACTACAAGATTTAGATATGAAAATCTATTAGAAGATTTAACTAATACATTACGTAGTATAGTAGAATTCCAAAATAGTCTACTATCTTCTGAATTAGAAAGTAAAGGTGATTCTAATGAAGAAAACAGTTAGTGCAAGTATAATGGGTTTAGTAAATCTTATTAAACCTAAGAGAAATTTAAAAGAATCTGAAGAGAATCAAAACAAAATAGAAGTATTTATGAATACTTGGGCTAATTATAATGAGTATGGAGCAGATGGTGGAATCACTCCTACTGGTTGGATGAGTATAGACCAAGCAATAGAATACTGTAAGAAATATGCAGAATATGAACCATTTATAAATGACTATGAGAATTGTCCTTTTGAATTATCAGAATATGATAATGCTCCTAGTAGATTAGAACAGTTAAAGAAAGTAGAAGCATTTGAAGACCCTAAATTATTAAAGAATGCAATAGAGACAGACTATCATGGTGATGACATAGACGCTTATATAGAACATCTTGAAAATGGAGATTATGTATGGTTCCCTGGTTGTGATAATGATTATGAGTTAGGTAGTGATTATGTTGATATGGTAGGTTGGGGTGGTCTTTCAAATATAGATAGATACTTTAATGAAGATGAGTTTAGAGATGCTATTGAATATGATGAAAGAGTATATTTTGCTGGAGAACATAATATTGACCCAGATGACCCTGATTTTCCAGAAGATGAATTTGAAGAATGGCTTGATATGATAGTAGAAGATAGAAAATCAAATAGTGATTTTTCACAAAGTGATGAATTCTTTGATTTTGAACAACTAGGAGAAGACCTAGAACAAGATGGCTATACATTTACTTCTGATGGTTGTATCTGTTTATACTAATGAAACAAGAATCATTAAATAAAGCATTAAGCGCCATAATAATGGTGCTTAATGAACTTGATATGGACCAGGTTGATAAAGTAGAACTTATGACCAATCTATATCACTTATTAAATAATAGAGAAGAATACAAAAGGTCAATCGAAATACTACAATCAAATCAAGAAAATAAAATATTAAGAAAGGGAAGATAGTATGAAAACATTAAATGAAAGTATAATGAAGAATCTGTTAACTGAAACAGAGAGATGGAAAAATACTGAAGAAGATGCTTATATTGAATTAAATACCGATGGTGTTGTAGGAGAAGGTACTGGAAATGAAGTATTTGACTATGGTACTTTTAGAGGATTTGATAAAAGAGGAGAAACTATTTATATAGTTATGGAATATCAAAATACTCTATATGTATATTCTATTGATGCAGGTTTTCCATTTACATTTACAAAAGAATCTGAAGATTAAGGAGGAAGTTCTATGGAAGAGTTTGAAGATTATTCATTTGAGAAAGCTGAAACTAGATATAAAATAGAGACAGCAGATAGTAAACAAATGAAATTATATCTTAATGCTAATAGAATGGCTTGTACTTTATATGACTTACTTAGTTGGAGAAGTGCTATTTATAATGGAAAGAATTATGGAGAGGGCTCTATATTATATCAAGGTAAGTTATATAAGAAAGACGAGTGGGAAAGAATGGAACATACTGAAGATGAGTATGACCCAGAGACTCACTTCTTAAAAGATAAAGTAATCTACTTATATACAGAAGAGGACTTAGAGTATAAGCTTGATAGTTTCTTGGATGAAGTAAGAGATTTTATATATGATTATATGGAGTAGGTGATTTATGAATAGAATAGATGAAGCTAGCTATGGTCGTATATATCAGCACACAAGAGATAATGGTACATTTGCTATTATAGGTTCTGAGGATAAAGATACACATAAGAATAGATATAATGAATTAAAACAATTAATTAAAAAATATGAAAGAAGATATGGACACTTAGGTTATAACAGACTATCAGGAACATATCAATATAAACTTACTGGTGAAACAACAAGTGAAAAGTCAATTATTATTTATGGAATTAGTAAGAAAGATGCTTTATCTATTGCTAAGAGAATAAACCAGGAAAGTATAATTTGGAAAGAGAATAACTTCTTTGGCATAATAGATGTTAAAGGAGGAGTATTAGAAAGATTTAAAAAATCTACAATGAATTTTAGTAAAGCCATAAAGCAAGGTATTGGGTCTAAACTTCAATCAGACCAATCAAGAACTTTTGGTTATGCTTTTGAAGGGAGAAGAATTATGAGTAAAAGAAATTTAAGTGAAGCTATTAAAATTAAGTTAGAGGAATCTGAAAAGAGTGCTTCTGATTTAGCTAAGTTTATTGAGAAAAGTGTTAATGACTTAATGACTACTAATTATACAAATTGTAAATATAACTTAGATGAAGACCTTGCTGTATTTGTTGGTTGGTCAGATGGTTATGACGATAAAGAAATATTAGATTATGAATTATATAAAGAAGATAGTCCTACTTGGAGAATTAATGTAGGAATTAAAGTTAGAAATGAAGCTGACTGGGCTGATTATGATTATCTTAACTTTCCTTGGTATCCAGATGGAGAGGTTTGGGATACAGGGGTAACTGTTAATAAAAATGAAGACTATATGAAGATAGCTGAATGGGAATTAGAAAACTATCCTAATATAGTTAAAGCTCACAATAATGGAGAAATATTTTATACAAGTGATGAAGAAGAGGCAGCAACAGAAAGAGAAGACAATAAGAAGCCTTGGGAAAGATATTAGGAGGTGAAAATATGGAAAAGTTAAATGAAAGTATTATAAGACACCTTAATGAAGGTAGAAATGATGATATGCACGTTGGAACAGTAGTTTCTAAAAAAGGAAGCTTCTATGTAGGAGACCCTTGTTATGTATTACCTGATGAGATATATCACGGAATATGGGGAGATAAATATAACTTTGAAGATGGTTTAATAGAAACTCCAGAAGGAAATTGGTTAGTTCATGGAACTGCTTATGGTGATGGTTGTTATGATGGTTATCCTGTAGATTCTGGAACATTATCAGTTATTCCTGCTGAATTGATTGCAGAAGATAAAGCAAAGGATGCTTTAAGACTTGGAAAAATATTTCCTGGTAAAGAAGCTAGTGTCGATTGGATTGGACAAACAGGAGCTTTTATAGTAGAAATAAAAGACCCTAATTGCTCTTTTGATATAATTACAGGAGATTATGAAGAAGATGAAGAAGACTGGGATAATAGTGAAGAGGAGGAATACTAGTGAGAATGTTTAAAGAAAATGCTATATTAAGTGAAATAGCAAAAGATAAAAGATTAAATGAAGACTTCTGGAATCCAGGTAAGTATTTCCAACTTTTACAAGATATGGAAAATATAGATACTAAAGCTTGGAATGCTACTAATGACCAAGCTGCAAGAGATGCAATGGTAAGACCATTCTTACAAGAATTTTGGGACAAGTATAAAGAAGAAATGGATGAATCTGATATAGAAGCTTTATTTGATGATATGGAAGATTCTAACTATCATACTGAATATAGAGTATTAAGAGATATTATTGAAAAAGATGCTTATAAAATAAATGAAGCAGCTGGGGATAGAAATCTTATAGATGTAGAAGACCCAAGTACTAAACCAGAAAAATTTAAAGATATGCAAGAGTTAATGGACTATGATAAAACTAACCCTTATGGTTTTAAATCAAATAGTGCTAGTCTTTGTCCTAAATGTAATGCACACTTAAATATAGTTTATGGTTATAATATGAAACATAAAGGAATGGAATTTGACGATGATGGTTGGTTAAGTATTCCTTGGAAGTGTAGAAAGTGTGGTACTGAAGGTATTGCAATATTCCAAACTGAATATTGGTCTCAAGGAGTATTTACAAAAGATGGAATGGTAGAAGTAAGAAATTGTGGAATAGAACCAAAATGGTAATATAGGAGGCGATAATATGGCTAAGAAAATTTTAATGGAAAGTACAAAGTCTAAGTTTAAAGTATTAGATAAAAAACCAGCTAATGTTCTTAAACGTATTCAAGGTGTTCTATCTGATTTTAAATCAAATAGAAATGGTAGAATATATCCTAGAGAACTATGGGAGAATGTTCTTAATTCTGATTATGTAAAAGAAATGATAGAAAGCCACGGATTAGTTGGAGAATTAGACCACCCAGAAGAAAGGCTTGAAATATCTTTACAAAATGTATCACACGTAATTAATGATATGTGGATAGAAGGAGACCAAGTATTAGGTACAATAGATATTCTTCCTACTCCATCTGGTAAAATAGTTTCTGAGCTACTAGACTATGGAACAGATATTGGTATTAGTTCTCGTGGTGCTGGTTCAGTTGGTGCTGGAAATATAGTAGACCCTGATTATCAATTCGTTACTTTTGACTTTGTTGCAAGACCAAGTTGTGAAGCAGCAAGACTTAATATGATAGTTGAGGGAGTTCAAATAGAAATTGATAATAATTCAGATGAAAAAGTTAAATCAATTCTTGAGGGTTATAAAGAAAATTTAAAAGAAGATAGCTTTAAAGATATGGTTATGGAATTACATAGTTATGTTGAAGCAGACCCGGGTAAAATTTCAAAAGATTTAAAAGATGCTATTAAAAATAATACATTAACTGATTATTTGAAATCTAAAGCAGCTATGACTGATGATGAAATAAAGGAATTTAAAAATAAATATTCATTAAATGAATCTAAAACAGTAGACTTTGAGTATATTGGAAGAGACGATTGGGGAAGACATATAATTAAATCTAAAGATTCTGGAACTTATTTTGGAGATATTAACCTTACAAAAGCAGGCAAGGAAAGAGATTTAAGTAGAGCTAGTTGGCATACTTATTCAGGTAATGACCCTTATGAAGGAGAGCCTGAAGCCAGTATGAAAGATGATATTATAGTTAATATAGTAAATCCAGAAGACATTCCTACTGATTATCAGAGAAATGAATATGAATTATTATATAGATTAAAATCTGATTGTGATTATTTCTTAGGAAATGGTGATGGTTTTGAAGGACACTTATGGGCAGGAAGTGTTGATAAACAAATTGCTAAGATGAGAGAACTTTATGACCAATTAGAAGAAAAACCAGAATGGCTTACTCTTGAAGATATTAACAGATATGAAGAAGAAATGAAGAATTATAAAGCAGGTTCTAAGCATAAAAAATATCAAGTTATTATGACACTACAAAGAAGCCCTGGAAATTATGAAACAAGAGTACAAGGAATATATGATAGTGCAGAACAAGCAAGTGATATTTGTGGAGAATTAAGAGCCCAAGGTATTGGTGCTACATATCAAGAAATGAATGAGTCTGTTAAATTAAATGAAGGTTTAAAGACTATCTATAATATAGATGTAAATTGGTTAAATGACCTAAGAAAAGAATATGAATCAGGAAATATTTCTGAATCAGAACTTCAAGATATAATTGAAGGCTATGTAACTGGAACATTAAATATTAGATATGAAAAGGACCCAGACGCTTGGATAGGTGCAACTACATTCGCATTTAAAAATATAACAAAAGACTTCACAGTTAATGAATCTGTTAAATTAGAAGAAGCAGCAATGTCTGACCAAGAAGTTTATAAAGTAGTTTTAGGTTGGTATAAACAACAAATAGAATCTGGTAAGATGACTTTGAATCAATGTTATGAATTACTTTCTGATAAAGCTAAGGTAAGTTTAAATAAGATGATAGACCAATCTAAAATTAAAGAAAGCTTAATAAATGGTACTATTCAAAAACTTATTAAAGAAAGTGTAGCTCTTAATGAAGGTTATGATTTAGAAGCTATAGAAGATATAGTTAGAGACCATTTAGACGAAGATTATAGAGCTATTGAAGATGGAGTTGAAATGGAAGATTGGTATTATGATTTTGTTATGAATAATACTGATGAAGATATTGAAGCCATCGTTAATATTTTAAAAGATAAAGAAAAGATAACTAATAATTTAATAGATGAAGTTATTAGGGACTATGCTAAAGGGAACTAGTAATTAGTTCCCTATTTATATATTAAAAATAGAAAGGAGAAATCAATATGAGTTCAATTTTAAATAATTTATTTCAAAATACTTCTGGAGCTTTAAGAACTAAAGGTGGAACTCAAGGTGGAATTAAGCCAGCAGATTATCCATCTAAAATATTATTACTTCCAACTGGAGGACTTACACCTGTTAATGCTAAAGAAGTAAACTATGTTGCAGGAGATACAAGTGGTAGATTTGAAGGAATTACTGCAGGAATGTTTATAGAATTACAAGAAGGTGGAGGTTCTACTAATTTAGCCAACTTATTAGGACACGATGTATATGTTTTAGATTCAGCTATTATTTATAGTGATTCTGATGAATCAAGACAAGCATTACTATGTGGCTATAATACAAGTGATTTAGAGATAGTAGTTCTTCAAATATCTGGAGGACAATTTGAAGTATTAGATACATACGCAATAGAAGGAGATTATAATCAACCAGCCAGAATTATGGCTATGGATGATGATAGATTTGTAGTACAAACTCTAAAGCAGGGAGACGATGATAATGACTGTGCTATAACAATTTATATTCTTGAAAATAATGAAATTACTCCAGTCTATACTAAGAATGTATCTATTAAAAATATCACTCCAGGATATAATTATAATAACTATGCTGACTTCAATATGTTGGTTCAATACCATGAAAGTGAAGATGAAAACGTATTCTTTATTATGTTTACTTATACTTCTACTGGAACGACTTCTAGTGGAACTGAGTTTATATCCGTTGCAAGCATACCAGTAAATGACCAAAATGAAGAAGCATCAACAGTTTCACAAAAAGTAAATATTACTTCATTCCAAATTAATAATGGTAAAGCTTTGAACCCTGCTTATGTAGGAAATATGAGGTCTATATGGCCAATTATTGATATAGATACTGGAGCATTAACTTTATGTGGAGTTTATTGTAATCCATATAATGTATTTAAGATTAATAGAGTTACTACTAACCTTACTACTGTAGTATTTGCTCAAATCTTAACTATTGCAGGAGACACTTATTTAGTTTATTCTACAGATGGAGTAAGTTTATATTATAATAAGTTAACTATTAATACTAACCTTAGAACAGGTTGTGGAATCACTCTTGGTGAACCAGTACTCTTATATGAATCTGAAAACCTATTTATTAGTGTTCCAACAACTTCTAAAGAGCATGTAAATGGAGATAAAGCTGTTATTTCATTAATTAATGATAATGGTGATGGTTCCGATATGAACTATTTAGAGTTTACAAGAGATTCAGAAACAGGAACATTAACTGCTGGAAACTTAGTAACTCTTGGAACTACTCAACACCAATTATTTAATTCAATAGATTATTTAAGTGATGGTAGTTTAGTTACTTACTTCGGTGATGGTGCTAATACAGAAATAGAAACTTGTAGTTCAAGTGGTGGAAGTATTGAACCAGGTGGAGTTAATATAGCTTACCCTGCTACTGAGACTATTAATGGTATTGCTAAGACAGGTGCAACAACTGGAAATATGGGAATTGCTTATATCTTAGATACAGAAGATTATCCTGAAGAACCAAGTAATGAATCTGGTCCTAAATAATAGATAAAAAGAACTAATTAAATAGTTCTTTTTTTATATATTAAATTTAAAGGAGATGATTAAAAAATGAATAGTTTTGAATTAATAGAGTTAACTACTGAATTATATAATAGTTTAATACTACAGCAAGAAGGTTTTCCAATTCATTATTTCTATAAACCTTGGGGAAGTGGAGGATATTCCCAAAGATTTTTTAGACTTTGTAGTCCACTAAATAACCCACCAAGATTTACAATTAATGAATTAATAGATAATTTTGGACTTTCTATTAATACAAATTTTAGTAGAATAATTAATTTACTAGATACAAATTTACCAAATTGGAAAGACTCAATACATTATAGCCTTTCTTTTGACTTAGAGATTACTGACCAAGGTAGAGGCATGTTAACATTAAACACTGATTTAAGGGGGGATTATGAAGAGATAAGTAATCTTGACCTTACTGTCTTTAATGAAGATGATAGAATGGACGTGCAAATGTTCCTTGAAATGGAAGTATTTGATATGGATGATGTTGGACAGGTTGTATTTGACCCAGGTGATGATACTGTATCTAATGCTTTTATAGAGGCTAAAATGTATAATTATAACAATGAAGATTATGTTTATTTCCGTCTTAAGGACCCTTTTATTAATATAGTTAAAGAGTATGGTTTAGAAGAAGAACAAGAGTATGATTATAATTTTTATAATACAAATGTAAATACAATGTATATTACAGAAAATAATGATGGACCTGAGCCTGATGAACCAGATGAACCAGATGATGAATATATAGATGTTTCATTTTTAGTTTATCAAGAAGGAACAGATGAATATGTAGAAGAACAAGGAGATTATGATGTTCAAATTATACATAATGGAGAAGTAATAAGTCAATCTCATACAGAAGGGGAGTTTGTACATTATTTTACTCTTGAAGGAAATGTAGATGACTTTGATACTTGGATGGGGTCAGATGTAAGAGTACATATTTATAATGTTCCAGGTTATAAAGATTTAGATATAACTATGAGTGCAGCAGACGATGATGGTATTGACTTAAAACATGATTATGTATTATACTTAGAGATAGAAGATGAAGAACCTACTCCAGAACCAGAACCTACTCCAGAGCCTGAACCAACACCAGTAGAGCCTGTAATTAAATCTAATTATGCTTTAATAGCTGATTCTATAAGAGCTAAGACTGGTAAATCTGCTTTAATGACTGCTGCTCAGATGCCTGATGAAATAGCAAGTATTCCATCTGGGGATGGTTTTGATTGTACTGAATTACCTATTGTTGTTTCAGAACGTTTTATGAGGAATTCTCTTGAGTTTATAATATATAAAAATAGAGAAACTCTTAGAGCTTTAAAAAGTGATTGGGAGTATTGGGAACCTGGTTATAGAGAGCGTTCATTTTCTATGAATGGTAATTTTACTACTAAACAAGATAGTCAGCCAGCTGGATTTTACTCACTTGAAGAATCATACTACTTAATTCATATTGAAGTAGAAAAACATGAATATAACGATAAAGGACAGTTAATAGGGGTACCTTTAGGAACTATTGATATTAATTTTACTGATGTTCCAAATACAACTGATAAAGTTATTTATGATAGCTATGACTATGATGATATATCTCCAGAACAAATAATGTCTAATTATATTTCAATAGTTGAAACAGATAGTCAAATTAAAATAGAGTTTAATACTAATGATTATAATTTTGAATTTTGTGCAAATGGTGATGGGGACACTTCATTACATGGTTATGAAAAACTTATAAGTGTTAATGAGGACCCTGGTGAATAGTTATGGCAAAGAAAACAGGAAGAGGTAAAGAATATTACCAAAGACAATTTGCTATAACAGAAGCAAACTTAGCAAGAAAAGGTAAAACAAATAAGAAAAAGAAGAGAGCTAGATAGAACCAAAATTTGGTTCTTTTCTTTTTATTTCCAATTTCCACCAAAAAATGCAATTTATTTATATATAGATAACGAAAGGAATAAAAAATAATTCTTTTCGAGTATTATACCATTTTAATAAAACATAGAAATAATGTCTATTGGGTTACATTTGTTTATGATTTATTAAATAAAAAGTAATACAAAAATGACGAAGGAGGGAAAGTTCATGCAAGTTAGAGAATATTTAACTGAGAATGAACATTTACTTAGAAAACATAGTCGTATGATAAGTGCTGTTAACAAAGCTCTTAAAGAAAATGCTAACTATGGTAGAGAACTTGATGAATTCAAGAAATCTAACTTAGCTGTTATGCTTGAAAACGTATCTCACGCTTTCGATGTACGTGCTAAATTAGTTGAAGCTCAAGGTACTCAAGTTGGTGATATAGCTAAGAAAAATGATTACCTAAATCTTATTTCTGCTGTAATGCCTACATTAGTAGCTGAAGACTTAGTTAACGTTCAACCTCTTAAGCAAAAAGCAGGAGTAGTTTACTACTTAAAGAATGTGTTTGATGATAACAAAGGTAAAATTGAAAAGGGAGACGTAATCAGTTCATTTGAAAGAGTTTATGTTGAAAACGACAAATTAGATTCTGCATTCAAATATACATCTGAAACTGTTGAAGCTGAAGCTTTAGTAGTTGAAGGTGGAACTGCTAAATTAGCTTGGACTCCAGTAGTTCCTGGTTCTGTTAAAATTGGTGCTGACACTGATGACGGACAAGGAAATATTGGTAGTGCAACTATCGATTACGAAACAGGTATCATTACTGGTTTAACTGGTACTGATTTAGAAGCAGATTACGAACATGATATGTACGCAGCTCCAATTAGAGTTCCTCGTATCAAAACAATCGTAACTGACATCACAGTTACTGCTAGACCACGTAAATTAGCAACAGCTTTCTCTTTAGATGCTGCTTATGATTTACAAATGACTCAAAATGTTGACCTACAATCAATCATAGCCGGAGCTGCTACTGACGAAATTCGTTCAGAAATCGATGGAGAAATCTTAAACGATTTAGCAAATTCTGGAACTACTATGACTGTATCATTCAATATGCCTGTTCCATTTGGTATTTCTCGTGCTGACCACTATGAAAGTTTCTATCAAACTGTAGTAGAGGGTGCTAACAAGATTTACGCTAAAACAAGAAGAATCACAGGTAATTACCTAATTGTTGGTGAAAACGCTGCTAATATTCTTGAAACACATTCTAAATTCAAAGCCGCTGCAAGCTTAAATGAAGCTGGACCTCATGTTGCAGGTACTTTAAACGGTAAATTCCTAGTAGTTAAGAATCCTTACTTTGGTGCTGATGACTTTATTATAGGTTATAATGGAGACACTCCTTGGGATGGTGGTTATGTATATGCTCCTTATATGGCAATTACATCAACTCAATTCATTATGGGTGAAAACTTCTTAGGTACTCAAGGTTATGCAACTTCTTACGCTAAGAAATTATTAAGTGCTGATTTCTATGTAAATGGTGCAATTACTCACGTAACTGAATAATTTCAGTTTAAAACTTAAATGAAGAATTAAAAGAGACTTTAATAGAGTCTCTTTTTTATATATTAAATTAGAAAAGAAAGTGAGATTATGAACAATAGTTTAGAATCTGTATTACAAGGAACAGCTGATTCAATTAGAGAAAAGCTTGGAATTCAGGATGAATTAAGTCCTTATGATTTTGAGCAAAGAATTTTAGATATATCTACAGGTGATACTGATATATATAGAGTTGATACAATAGA
>Ga0247609_10002092_pt1 | contig 21937 bp, 22 predicted proteins | sample 172DNAGHGlowgp2_FD_193487 | JGI IMG/M metagenome (GOLD analysis project Ga0247609, IMG submission 193487) | Sheep rumen microbial communities from Palmerston North, Manawatu-Wanganui, New Zealand - 1728 DNA GHGlow gp2 | ecosystem: Host-associated > Mammals > Digestive system > Stomach > Rumen ...
CAATAAACAGAACTGCCATCGGCCATAAAGAACCCAAATAGCCAAGCTTCCCTATCTGTTACGGTTGAACTAGCAAAATAATCAATGTCATTATTGTATATTTCAATTTTGTCACCACGAACAAGTGTAGATGGTTTTACTTCATTACCACTATTATCGAACAACGAATGGTCTTCCGTACAATCTATTACCCCATTTTTAGTTTCAACTCTTTTTAGTCGCTTAGTGGTTTTATGTTTGTACACATATTCGATTGGTTTCCAACCGTTTCTAGTAAGAACCTCATAATTTTTATGTGAGAAATCCCTGTATTGCTCTTCACCAAACTCAATCGCTTCGTCATTATTGAATATGTCGCATATTGGTACAATATCAATTCTATTATCTTTACCCTTAATAAGTATAGGTGTATCATATGTAACGCTATCGCCAACGATTGGCTCATAACCTATTGATTTAAAGTGACTTATCATTAATCTAAGAGACATTCTACTAATACAAGTTGTCTTTTCTGCTGCAAGTATGTCTCCGAATGGGAATACATTTGGTGAACCATATCCTCCGAAAAAGCTGTTTGCTAGAATCTTAAGAGGTAATTGCTTCTTATCATTACCACTCTTCTCTGCTTTCCAAAACTTGATTTCCATTTCATATTTGGTTTTATCATCGCCTTCAGCAGTCTTAAGTAGTTCCTTAAACTCATCTGCTTTTTCTCCAGCTTCTGCCTTGAGTTCCTTATACTTTTCTCGCTGTGTTAGGATATATTCAAGCAGTGATACCATGACGTTCATAACATCGATTGGTGTTGAAATGTGCCAAGTTAGGATTACAGAAGGATACAATGAGTTATAGTCAAGCTTAACAATACGGTCAACGTATCCAGTTTTAAGTAGACGTGAAAGACCGCCAGTAAAACGCTTATTTGGCGAAGCTGCTGGGATTGCCAAGTCATTTTCATAGCACCATGCAAGCATAATGAGTTTCCAAATGCCAGCCGTACCCATTGTACAAGTTCTTGAGAAGTTGGTTGGAAGCATCTTACCTACTAGGAAGTTAGATTCATTTAATCTATCTTCTACCTTATCAGTTTCCCATAAGTCATCCAAGAGGTATCTTTCCACAATGTATCTACCGCTTACTAGGTGATAGTTTGGTAGAAGTGGTCTTTTATCTGTGACTCTATACCAATCTCCATCATCTTCACAAAGTCCAAATGTTTCTTCTTGTATGTTCCATGTTGAAGTGATTTTATCACCAGGAACGTACACTCTATTTTGTTTCTTTAAGTTAAGGTATTTGGTGACGTATTTCAAGTTTGATGACTTCATATTGGAGTCAATTGCTTGCGCTCTACGTGCTGCGTGTAATGAGTCTAGAACATTATGTCCCCACATAATTGTTGGATAGTAGTATTCCACTTCTCCACCAAGTTTAAGTACTGTTTCTTTTTTCTTCTTATATATTGGGTGTTTAAAGAACTCTAGGGACATTTCTGAAAAGTCTATGCCTAGTACTTCGCATCGAACGATGAAGAAGTTCCAGTCGAAGTTTTCAGAGTTATGCCCTACAACTGTATCTGGCTTTAAGTCAGCCAATATCTCCAAGAATTCTCTAATTGCTTCTATTTCGTTTCTATCTAGTTCTTCCTTTGAATTTCCCTCAACTGAGATTACCTTATCGAATCCTCTATTGGTATGGATACCTATTTGTTCAATCCTATGTCTTTTTGGATTAAGTCCTTGTGTTTCAAGGTCAAAGATGAAGCGATTGAGTTCATTATAGGTATCATAACCTTTAAAGAGTCTACGTCCAGTGGCAATCATATATTGTTCCACTGGTGTAACTCCCATAAATTCTCTATTTCCATTGGTATTTGTTTCTCCTTTCTTTTGTTTTGGATGTATGGGGACACCTCCATCAGTGAAGAAACGTTGGAACACCTTATTTGACATTCTTCTTGTGGCATAGAAGAGGTATTTATAGCCATTTTCTAGTCTTTCGTGCTCCTTACCATTATCGTCTGCTGTTATGAGTTTTTTAACTGAGATTCCAAGGTTTCTCATTTCCCTTCTCAGTTTTGCTCTGTCACCGCCATATAATCGTATGGCAGCACTGTGTTTTACCCAAATGAATGGTTTAAAGTCATCTTGTTTGACTCTTTTCTCGCCAATATCATTTACGTAAATGATGTTAACTCTATCTTCTTCGAACCCACATTCAATGGAGATTATGCGTTCCATTGGGTCATGACCAGTAAGAAAGGTGTTAACAACCTCAGTTGTAATTTCTTTCATTTAAAGATTATTGTTAGGTTTTTATTATTTTAGGTGAACCTTAAGACATACCAAGATGTCATCAGTTTCGATTATATTTTCCTATTTAAAAATCATTCAGCGTAGAAATCTACATTAATATTTCTGTGGTTCATTTTAAATTTGCTCATTAATGGCTTTACTGTAGCATATCCAAAATTATCCACTTCAACAGCATACAACCTTCCATTTGGGGCTTTGCATATGTTGTCTATACCTTTTAGATTCTTAACCATTGTTTTTCCATCTCCTATGAACAATTCATTAGTATCCATTCCCCAACATAGAACTCCTTCATCTGGAATGTAATCCATTCCTATGCCTTCTCTCAAATTGTGACCTCTTAAAATTTTACATTGCATAAAAAATTAATTTTTGCAAAGATATATAAAAAAAGTTAAAAAAACAAATGAATGTTAAAAAATGTTTTTAAAAGATATATGATATTTATCAGTAATAAATATTAATTATGAGGTAATGTTATACACTATAGGAGAGATAATTAAGAGGTTTAGGACTGAGGGTGCTTGTTATAAGTTCAAGCCACAAACCATAACATATATGGCTAAAAAGCTTGGTTATAGGACTAGGCATATTGGTGGCAAGGTGGGTTATGACTCAAGTCTAATGACAGCCATTTCAAGGCATTTTAAGGATGCGGTGGAGTACGACAAGGGAAGTTGTATGAAAACACCTCAGAAGCCCTTAAAACAACCAAATATGGGTGATTACTATACCTATAATGGTGAGAGGGATAATATTGACTATGATTGGGAAAAGAATGAGTCGCTTATAAGACGTGCTATATTGGAGTCGATTGATGAGTTAGATTTATATCATGGCAGTCAAGCGGATTTTTCTGAATTTGACTTGGCTTACCTAGGCAGTGGTTGGGGACAACAAGCATACGGCTATGGTGTATATTTGATTGACAATCCCCAAGGTGCTAGAGAATATGCTAGAGGTGGATTGGTTTATACTGCAAAAGTTCCCAATGGTCCTTACTTGTCATATAAAGGAATATCTAGGGCATCTGCAATGAAGATTGCTAAAGATTTCTTTAAATACTATACGACTGAGAATGAATACGGTAAGGAGGCTTATAAGGGTTATGAAAGAGAGTTTTGGAATGAAGAATGCAAGTATTTGTGTGATTGTCAAACTGGTGGTGACATCTATGGTACTATAGCATCGCTCTTGGGTGATGACAAGGAAACGTCTGTATTCTTATATAGGGAAGGATACAAGGGTATTAAATGGATTGATGTTACGGCAGACGGAACTAAGAACACCAATTATGTTGTATTTAATCCAAAGGATATAACAATATTAAAGAAGGAAAAGGTGGTATGAAAACTGTTGATTACGAATGGGAAAAAAACGAGTCTATTATTAGGAGTGCAATTATTGAGTCAATAAATAAGGTATTAAACGATAGAATTATATGATATTATATACAAATAGTAATTCGCCAAAAAAGATATTTTTAAAAGAGTCTCAACTTTGCATGTTAAATGAAATATCAAATATTGCGAATAATACGGATGTTACTGTTTGCGGTGTAGAAGATTTTAGTAATATTTGTAGGAATTTCCCAACTAGTGATGGTGGTATAACAACTTTAACAGACCAAAATGTTGAATCATTATATGGAGATTATGCCTTTATAGAAATAAGGGACTCTCGTGCTAATGTTGATGCTCAATTCCCAGATACAAAGTATTACAAAGGCGGTGATTTGCAGCAAGAAACTGAAGAGTATTACAATAAATTGTTTTATTTTAAGGAAGACCATAAAAACGTTATTAGGGTTGAATATGAGGATTCACAGAGTGTAGGTAAAAGTAAAAAGGGTGAAGACATGACAACTGGCCCAATATCACTTGATAGGTTAAATGATAGGTTAAAGATAAAGCCAGATGGGACTCCAAGACAAAGAACATATTTCTATCATTATAAAGGTGGAATAGATTTTAATGATGAAATTGCTGAAAAGATTAACAATTTTGTTAATAGTAATATCAGTGTTAATCCAAGGGTAAAATTTATAATACATTGTAGAGCTGGTGCATCTAGGTCAGCTGGTATTGGAACTTTTATTGCAAATATAAAGCAAGAAATATATAACGATAAGGAATACGTTCAAAAATTCTTTAAAGAGCATGTTAAAGATGATGGCTCTCCACAGTTTGATATTGGTATAGATAGAAAGGGTACGATAAAATTGCCGCATCAAAAGGAAATGAAAAAACTTGGTGCATTAAGAGGTTGGAATAAGGAAAATGATGACCCATATCTACAATGGTATATGAATCATTTCTTGGATAGTGGATTTTTTGGAGATAAAGTTTCTGACTTGAGAAATAGACAAACTGAAAGGATGAATAAAAAAAGGGGATAAAATGAAATACGATAGTTTAATTAAGAGAATTATAAGGGAAACAATAGAAGAAAACATCCCTATGCCAGATGGAACAGTTGTTCCATATACAAATTCAATTTACGATGCAAATCATAAAAAAATAAATGGTTCTGTTAACATAGATGGTAGAGATAGGTGGATAAGTAGGTCTAATAATGTTCACCTTTTCTTATATTGTAAAAATGAAAATGGCGAATGGTGTTTATTAGCCTCTCAAAGAGGAAGAAGTGGAAAATGGAATGCTGTTGCTGGATTTCTTGACTATTATGAAAGCCTTGCAAAAGCGGCTGCAAGAGAATGCTTTGAAGAAACTGGAGTTAAGGTAGACCCTAGTAAGTTAAAATGTGTTGATACCAAATCATTTGTTAATAAACTAAACTCACAAAGTCAAGATGTTATTACAACATTTGTTGGGGTTTTGAATGGTATAACAAAAAATTATCCAACATCAATGGCAAATGCTGAAGAGGGAGAAGTTAGTGCAGTTGCATGGATTCCATTATCCCAGATTGAAAATTATAATTGGGCGTTAGGACATGGAAAAAAGGCTTTAGAATGGGCTAATGTTTTTCTTAAAAACAATATTGGCAAAAAGGATGCTGATTATAATACAATAATTGCCACTTTATCATCAATGGTAAAAAATGGAAAAATAACTCAAGAAAGCTATAATCAAGTAGTTAAAGCGATTGAATTATATTTAAAATAATGTTTTAATTTTTTTATTATGAAAAGAATAGTTGTAAACGAAAATCAAAAGAAAAATTTATTGGAAATGTCTAGTTTAAATGATTTGAATCCTACTTTAGATAATAAGGTTATCACTACTGAGAATCCAGAAGATGAACAAAAAAGATTGGAAGATTTGTCTTCTTTTTTAAACATAATAATAAGAAGACTTGAAGTGGTTAATAGTAATTTATTAGAAGTTAAGGAATTTATAGAAACTGACCCATATGCCAAGGAAAATCTTGAAAAGTTTAAGCCATTTTTTGATGACATAAACAATTTAATTAATTCAGTAGACCATATATACGACAACATGCCATATGAATATTAAACAGCAATTAAATGAATCAATGTCTTCTATTGCTTATCATTTTTGCCCTATAGATGCTTTATGGGCGATTATGAAAAGCAAAAAATTTAGGCTAACCCCATCAAATGCGACTAGTGCAGACGATAGGGAAAAGTGTACCATTGGAAATTACACATATCCATTTTATATGTGTTTTTCTAGGTCTCATTCTTGCTTAAATGGATATGTAAGAAGAAGATTGGAGGGTGATGTATCATGGAGAAAAGGTATAGTTAGAATTACAGTTGATGGAAATAAGTTTAATTATAATTTTAAAACTGTTCCAGTTAATGTATATTCTGACATGAATGATGAAAGAGTTGGTAATAAGTTTGATAAAACAAGCCAGACAAATAAAAATATTTGGTTTGATTCTGCTGATTATTTGAAAGAAAGAAAAGCTGCCGAGGCCAATGGTGTTACTAACTTTCCTACTTTTGCTCAGTGGAAGAATTTACAAAGTGAAAAACTTGGTAATACCGTAGGGGCTTATACTTTTAAAAGAGGAGATAAAAATTCTGGCACATTAAATAGAGAATTAACTGCTAGTTTGGATAAAGACTCTCAATTTAGACAGCTTCTAGAATTTGAAGACAGACTTTTATCAAATGAAGGAGAAATACCAGCATTTCCATACATTAAAAGAATCGACATTTTATTAACTGAGAATGGAATGAAAGATACTGACATGATTCAAATGGTAGGTGATGTTTTAACAAGGTTAAATAGTTATTCATATAAGAATCTTACACAAGACGGAGGAAGTGTTTCTAGGAGTTTCTCATTACCAATACATATATATGATACAATTAGTAGTTTTGAAACCAATTCAAATGAAATGAGTCCATCTGGAATCATTCGTTATGCTGAACGATTTGGAAATATAAACAAGCAATTCTTAACTCAAAATGCTAGCATTGTTTCAAAAAGATACAAACCAGTATTGAATGAGTCTAAACTAAGAATAATAGCAACCGCTATTTCAGCATTGATTTCAATTGAATGTAGTGGTAAAAGAGAATTTAAAAATCTTGCTAAAAGCCTAATAAGAGAATATGGTCTTAATAGTGGATATTTAAATGGTGTAAATTATGAAAGAATTATAATGAACAATTTGACATTCTTTACCTTAAATTTACCAAATCAAATTAAAGCATATAACACATGGCTTACAGTTAGAAATTCATTAAGGGGATTCACTGGAGAATTACAAAAATATGCCAATGCAGTAAGACAAATGTATGGGGATTTTATGGCCCAAAACAATTGGAAATATAAAGACTTTGAACATTTCCAAAGTGGTTTAAGAAATAGATTTAAAGAATTAACTGGTGTTTCTCTTGCTCCACCGAATAACGAAGTTCAAGTAGAATCGTTATTCATTAAAAAGTTGATTATTAATGAATCTCAATTCTATAGATTATTTTCAGACAAAATACTATAATTAAAAATACAGCCGATGGCGGCTGTATTTTTTATTAATTTGATTATTCTTTTCAACTTTTAACATTTATTTACTTGTTCACAGCATTAACTGCATTTTCTGAATTGATTATCACCGTTGCACGTAAGCTGAAGAAATTTAAGTGTTTTGTTCCAACATATGACATTGCTGAACGTAAGTAATCAGTAAAGTTCCTACACCAACCATCCATTGTGTATTCAACCTTTAAGTTTGTCTTAAGCCCCTCACTTGTCTTTGTCTTTACTCCATTCAATGCAATCTGTCCTTCCCTTGATGCCATGCCGTAGAACGTGGCATATATATCACCCAAACCATCATCACCAAGAGTCCATTGACCATTAATACACTTGATGTCATCACTCATAATCATCTCATCTGTGACTTCGCCAATTATATCACTCCTCTTTGGCGCAGCAGACTCAAGCATCTTGGTGAACACACTGCCAGCCATAACGTAGTCAGCTCCTAGAGCAAGTGCCTTGATGATGTCAGAATAATTCCTTATGCCTCCATCAGCAATAATCTTTGGTAGGTCTTTTTCATCGTAAATGTAATTATCCTTATCATCCTTCAAGAATAATAGATTTTTCTTTACCTCAGCAGTTTCGTGAATAAGCGACGCTAAGGGCGTATGGATTGAAGTTTGAGTGGAAGTTATGCAAGCACGACCACCTCCAATTCCCGTTCTCACAGCGTAGAAGCCAGCATCAGCATATGCCTTATAGGTCTCTGGGTTTGCAATATTTCCGCCCATCAGCATCAGTTCATCACCCCATGTAACCTTTGCTTTCTTTGCAAGACGAAATATCCTTGCCATATGCCCATTTGCAACATCAATAAGCACCTTCATTGGTTTACCTATATAATATGGGTTAACCTCATCACAGAATACTTGTTCAAACTCATCCAATGAGAATGCAGCCCATTTGCTGTTCACTGCATAATCAATCCTTTCAGCTAATGACTCTGTTCTAGGAAGTATTGCATATATGTTATTCTTTTCAAAGAGCTCAAAGTTCTTTGAATTGACAACAGTATCCATTGGTGCTGTAAATAATGGAAGGTGATGGCTTTCATCGAATGGATTGCATTCTTCACGATGTTCAATGTCACTGACCACACACGGCATAATGGTAACATCGTTATATGTATAAAATATCTTATCTTTAACTAGCCCCATGATAAACTTTTCTATTTCTCTTTATTACATAATCTAATGGTTTATACTTACCATTTTCATCTGTCACATATGACGCATATATTCCATAGTTTCTACCATCAGTATTCAAGTATCCATATATATGGCTATTGGTGACATCAATACTACTAACTCTCATGGTTCCTTCATCACCATAGTCTCTAAACTTGATAACATCACCAACCTTGACAGAATCTGGATTAAGTTGAATATTATTCTTTGCAAAATATTCCCACCTCTTATTAATTTTTTCAAACTTTTTGTCCAAAGTTTGAGATAATGGATAATAATCATTAAAAGCCATGCCAACTCTTATCTTGCGTTTATAATCATCCAATATTCTCTGCAAGAGATAAGAAAAGCCATACAAGCTAGCCCTATCATTTATGTATTCATCAAAAGTAATGTATTTGCTGTAAATTCTATCAGTAGTATATTTTAACTTACTTGGTTGTATCTTGTAAAACATCTTTTGTATCAGATGCATTATCTTTTGTTCCTTGCAAAACCATCTAAAAACTTGTGCATTTGTCATGTTTATGTTAATCAATTTCCTGTAGAACCAAATGCATTATCACCTCTCTCAGTTGATGATAATTCTTTGTATTCCCTTATTTTTACATTTGGATATGGTAGAATCACCATTTGAGCAATTCTATCTCCAACTTTATAAGGCGCAAACTGCATAGGGCTGTTGTAAATCCAATTTGACGAATCTTGGGCTTCCCTTGCGATTTGTGGCCATGTAAATGCGGTAGTATCGCCACCACTTGTGGTAAATGCGTCATAGTACACACGACTAAAGAAATTCCTTACTTTCTGCATCTCAACCCTAACCTCAAGCGATGTTCTATTCTTAAAGCACAAGATTATCTCACCCCTATAGATTGCAGTATCAGCTATTCCAACATGATTGCATAGATAAGCCTCAGTATTTCTATTGGAACTCCTTGGGAATAAAAACATTCCATAATGTTGGTTTGTCTCGAAGGCAAGACCAGTGTGATATATGTACATATCCTTCTCTGCATCATAATCAACGCTGATTGCTGTTAAATCCATACCAACGTCACCTTCATGGGCATATGTTGGAATTACTGCCCTTTCATCTAACTTTTTAAGCTTAACTTCCAATGGTCTTATGCCTACAGCTTCCTTAATAAGAGTCATAAAGTCCATACCATCGTCTGTTAACATCTCTTCTCTCTCGTTATCTTCCATTATTTCTTATTATTTCTTATTATTAATTTGAATATAGGTTAATTCATTTGCTTGCCTTACCAATGTTGCCATAACACTTGCATGCCATCTTGCTTGGTCATCTGAAAGGTCTCTATCATTGATTGTCATCACCTCAATTTCATCAACTGTAAGAGGTATTCCACACTCAATACACATCGATACGGAATGAAGACCAGTCCTAATAGATGGTAAATCTCCATCATACTTATACAATAATCCTCTCTTCTCGATTTCCCATTGGTTATCGTTTGGAATAATCCTCACAGCCTTCGCAATTTGATGCAATAGGCAAATCTTAACCAACGTGTCCTTATCGACTCTCTGAGGCTCAGGAAGCAGCTCATTCAGCCTCACAGCATACGGTGTCAACACCTTCAAAACATTCTCAATCAATGAACCATTATAGGCGTTCCCAAACTCATTGGAATTAGTAAATGTTCCATTCATTAACTGTTTTCCATACTTCTCAATCAAAATGCTTGTATCAACTCCAATTTGTTCAAGCTTCTTGATATAAATTCCTAGGTTTTTCTCTCTTTGTTCGTCATTCATAGCTTAAAAATTGTTAATTATAGTGCAAAGATATATAAAAAAAATTAAAAAAACAAAAAATGAGAGAACATTTTTGCAATGTCTCCCATCTTTATCTTATCCAATTAATCATCAGATTCATCCTCTGAGAATTCAATATCAGCCTCGGTAATCTCAGAATTTTCTCCCTTATCCGCCAATTGAGCTGATAGCTGTTTAAGAATCTTTGATATATTATTCTTCTTATATTCATCTAATCTAGCCTCTGGGACTATTCCATCTGGTACACAACAGAAGCTTCCTTCATATGTCAATGAATAAGGGCTATCTAATTGATTCTTTGCAACCTTAATCTTACTTATTAATCCGTATGTGTATTTCTCTCCCTTGCTAGTTGCTTGCAGCTTCTTAGTGGCTGCTGATATTGTTCCGCCAACTTGAATTGTCAACCTACTAGCATATAGTAATGCATTTCCACCCTTTAGTTTAATGCTAGGAGCTGCCATAGGAGCACTCATTGAATCCAACCATATCTTATTAACTGCAACAAATGTATTTGTATAAGGATTTGAAACCTTCTTTGATGAAGGGATTCTGTTATTACATACAATGTTGAAAGCATCTTGCAATGCCTTTGCATCCCACATTGAATTTGTCTTGCTGCTCATTAATGAAGCATATGAAGGTATTGAACCTACAGAGTCCCAAATAAATAAGATAGGCTGCTGTATTTCACCTTCATCTTGCAAGTTAAGCAAATCGTTCATACAAAGTGCAACATCCTCAACACAACAATAATTTCTCTTTTTACTTACCCTCTTACCTTGTGCGTGGTCATAATCGCCATATTTCTCTGCTAGTATCTCACTATCGTAGTATAAAAAGTTCTCACCGTTATACTCTATGACACGATTTTCAGTTGTATAAGTGACTTCACCAGTTTCTGTATCAATATGTTCAACCTCAACATCACCGTATACTGGTTCTGCTTTAACTCCACAATCTATGGCAAATTGCCAAGAGAAATTATTCTCAGTCTCAAATAGAACAATCAAACACCCTTTCTTTTGGGCTGATGCAATAAGACAGTTCTTAAGAAGTGATTTACCAGTGTTGGAATGACCATAAATTAGGGTTGTGACACCCATTGGAATTCCTGGCAATTTTGTAGCCTCAACAAATGCTTCTGGCATCGTTATGAACTCTTGTGGTTTATCTGCTGATGATACCACCATATTACTCTTTGATACTGTTAAGCCTAATTTTTCTTTCAATGCACTAATGTCTGGCTTCTTAAACTCTTTTTTCTTAATCGGTTGTTTCATATTCTTCTAAAAATTTCACGTAAAACTTATTTTTCATCTTTAAAACTTTCTATTATGTTATTACTAGGCACACAATACGACATATTTTCATTACCATTGTATACAATAATATCACCAAAGAAATCAGTTTCCTCCACAAGACCCTCAACAACTCTGAAGTTAGATGTATTTAACCCTTCATCTCTGTAATTATTATACCACATGAACTTTACCAAAGTTCCTTTCTTATATGTTCTTTGAAGTTTCATCTTTCATCATCTTATCCCTTATCTTATTCTTCCAACATTTTCTACAGATTGCCTTATATTTATCGTTTCCACCAATTTCAACTTGTGAGCCCTCAGTTACAATCTCACCATTCTCATCAAATCTAGCATTGATGGATGATTTCTTCTCACCGCATTCACAAGATGACTTGATTTCCTCAAGGTCATCAGCAATTTCGAAGAGACGTTTGGAACCTGGAAATAGCTTTGATTGAAAGTCAGTTCTCAAACCAAAGCACATGACATTAATATCAAGGAAATCCACAACATCAGATAATTGGTCAACTTGTTCCTCAGTAAGGAATTGAGCTTCATCAACTATGACCCATTTAAGCGTTTCCAATTGAGATGCCAATACATTCCTATATGCCTTGATTGCCTTATACAAATTAACATCTTCATCAATCATAACACATTTGCGTTCAAGACCAGCTCTAGAACGAATGACACCCTCACCATCCCTAGTGTCTAGGGATGGCTTGAGTACCATGATTTGAATACCATTCTCTTCTAAATTGTAAGCAGTTGAAAGCAGATTAAGAGATTTTCCTGAAGACATTGAACCGTACCAAAACCTTAATTTTGCCATATTGATTTAAAACATTGTCTACTTAATTTCTTTGCATGAAAATTCAGCATAAGGAATCTCGTCATCCTCGTACTCTTCATCTTTCCATGCTTCATATTCTCCTTGAAATTCATTCTTCATGAATTCTGCTGCTGTCTTATAGTGGTTCTCCGATATTATGTGCATTGAGTCACCACTATCACTTTTAAAATAATAAGAATATTTCATAACACTTTCCTCAGATTTTAAAATGGTAAGTCTTCATCGTCATCATCTTTGACATCATTACCATCGATTATGTTTACACCGCTAGATTCTGCAATATCAGAGAAATCCTTTGTTGGTTCTGTTAGAGCTTCATCAATTCTCTGTTTCTCAGCCTCTTCTTTAATCTTATCAAGCTCTTCTTTGTCAACGTACTTATTATCCTCCTTGCTAAATACTGGAACACCACCCATTGCGATAATCTCCATATATTCATAAGGCTTCACTGTATAAACCTCATCCCATTGTTTATTGTCATGAATCCACTTCTCACCAAGTTCAAAGTCATCTGAAAGTGGTGAAGGAATGCCAGCGTCAATAATCTGAATTGCTGTCTTGTTATCTGAGGTTCTTGTCAATGTAATAATGAGGTCAAGACCATTATTAAGGTCGAAAATGCTATAAGTATTTCCCTTCTTTGCTGCTGCCTCTGAACGAATCTTTGCAAGGTTATAAATCTTGTCATAGACTCCATCCTTTTTCTTTGAACTATTGAAGAGCCAAAACTTAACTCCATCTTCCTCGTGGTCACGCTCAATGCAGCGCACAATCCACATTTCCTTAACACGGTTAAGGAATTCAACGTCACCGTATTTCTTCTTTGTTGGTTCATCAAGGGACTTTGACTTAAGTTCACGTGCCTTTGCTGATGTCTCACAGAAAGGACAATTATCACCCATCACACTACCATCTTTCTTGTTGTGTGTTGGGCATACAAAAGTCTTCCACCCACTAGGTGAAACCTCCTTATTAACCTTTACGGTATGCATAAAAACTTTCTTAAATGGACTACCACCCTCTGGGGAGAACGGTAATAGCCTAATGGTTAATGTCTTTGTGTTTTCTTTGTCACTAAGTCTTGCTTGTAAATAATTCTTTGTGTCAAACTTAGTTTTCTTTGCTGTTGGTTCTTTTTGCTCTTGTTCGTACTGATTTTTTACTGCGTCATCATCGATGTTAACGCTAAAATTTTTGTTAGCCATAAATTAAATTGTTGTTAAAAAATTATTTTAAATGTATGCCTCTTGCATACTTAAAGTTCATATTGCAAAGATATATAAAAAAATTGAAAAAAACAAGAAAAAATGCAGGTTTTTAACGTAAACCTGCAAAAAACGTTATTTCCTTTTCTTTTCGCTTTCTTCCAAGCGTTTCATTTGTCTATTCATTTTGACTTCAAAGTCAACCATCTGATTCTTAACGTATGATGTAATTCCAAAGAATGCTAGACCTGTAGCAAGAAGTGTTGTACAGCCAGATACAAATTGGAAGTTACCAACAAACAACACCAAAAATCCTAGAAAATACAGAATAATAGCACCAAACACACAAGCTGTTCCATTGATAATCTGCATTTTGTCTTTAATACCAATCTCCTTCCATCCTTCTCCCATATTTATTCCTCCTTTAAGTGTCTTTTGGATACTTCTGCTGGAGATACCTTAAATCAAGATTCTCATAATCTTCCTCTGATTCAGGTCTCTCTCTATCAGCATAGAATTTCTCGTGGTCAAATTTATTTAATTCATCACCAAATACTCTACCTTGTTTAACTTTTCTGTCCAATATTGCATCTATTGCATCAGCATACTGCTTAATCTTAACAATATAAGGATTGCTTGTATCAGCATTATACTTTACATTATCATAGAAATCCTTAAACGTGTCATATAAATCATAGAATATCTCGTAATGTGCATTATCTGCATTATTGACAGTATTATAACTTATCTCACTTATAAGCTTATCCTTAAGCTTGTTATATGACTCCTCACTTAACTTAACCTTTTTCATATTTTAGAAATTGAACAATTTATCAAGCGTTTGGACATCATCGTCATCAATCTTAAAGAATGTCTTTGCGATGTCATCACTTGGGTTATCCACATCATCATTGGTAATAGTATATTCCTTGGTTGTTGGCTCTGCATTGTCAGCATATGCCTCATATCCACCTTCCTTTGCCTTCTCAGCCCAATATTCATTTGGCTTAACATTGAAAGGATATGAATCCAATGAACGAAGATTCAACTTCTCAGTCTGGGTTGGATTCCTCTTCTCAAACTCAGCCTTTAATGCCTCAATCTCTTGATTGTTACTGTCAACCTTTGACAATAGATTGCTGATTGAATCAATCAATGAAGTTATTCTATCATCGACCTTTGAGATGTCTCTACCAATACGATTTTGCTTAACATTAAGTTTATCCTCAGCCTTGGTTAATCCATCAATGTCAATGGTACTTCCATCCTCTTGCTCATTATCAGCATCAGCAAGTGGGTCTTCACCACCCATATCACCACCCATAGGGTCAGCCATTGGGTCTTGTGCTGCATTTGTGTCTCCACCCATTGGGTCTTGACCACCCATAGCATTTGGGTCTCCTCCTGCCATTGGGTCTTGTCCTCCCATTGCATTAAGGTCTCCACCCATAGCATTTGGGTCTTGAGGCATTCCACCACCACCCATTGGGTCTTGACCACCCATAGCATTAGGGTCTCCACCGCCCATAGGGTCTTGACCACCACCCATTGCATTAGGGTCTTGGTCATCTCCAGCTTCTTCTATTTCATCCTCTGGATACATCGTTGGTATATATGTCTCACTGAGACGCATAAAATGTTTATGTGCCTCGTATAGGTTATTTTCCTTTAAATACTTAATGTTGGTAGCCATCGTTATATATTAATCGTTCAAAAGCTCTTTATTATCTTCAGTCAAAATTGTCTTAGAACTCTCAGTTCTCTCAATGAGTCCCTTATCCTTCTTAACTCTCTTTACTGGTGCTGACACCTCTTCGCCATTTAACACATTCTGTGCCATTGCAATTTTCTCACTTGTTGTCATAACTCGCTCATTAATATTGTTATTTTCCACAACAACCTCATTCCTCTTTTGAGGTTTCATACTGTTGATGCGTTTTGTTATAAATCTTGCCATACTCTTTATTATTTTACTATAAATATCTCATTACTTGAAAAATGTTGATTTATCCTCTATTTTGGTAAGGTTTGAGATGGAAAGCTCTCCATTGGTGACAATGATAAGTTTATCTTTATACTTATCCCAATCAACAACTACTTCATTGTTTGGGGTCTCGTAATACATCTTTTCCCTATCAATCAACTTATTCAATGCATTAATGGAAAATAGGCAACCATTCTTGACATGCATAACAGTTGCATTTGGGAGGTTCTTAATGAACTTCTCCTTATCAAAGGTTTTGAATGTCACAAGATATTCTCTGAAATTGGTATCGATTGAATATATAAAGACCTTATCAAGCTTTATGTTAAAATCATTATTGATATTCTCCAAGAATGATAGAATTTTGTTCTTCTTAACGAATGTTCCTATGATTGTTCCCTTGTTGTTTTCCATTTTGTATTTTTTCCAATTAACTTGATATGAAATACGGTATGGCGTATTTCTTATTCCCTAGCTGTTTTGATAACTTGAAAATGAACTTGGAATCATCTTCAAAAATATTTGAATTAAGTTTCTTAATTTTTTCAAGTATCTTCTCTTTCTTTATTCCACAATATTCCAATATTGAAATTGAAAGTCCTAGAACTCTTCCCTCGTGCGGAATATATAACATATTATTACTTAAATAAATATTTTTATTTTTTATTATATTAAATAATTTCTTTATTTTATTATATTTTAATTTAAATATATTAATATTATTATATATTATATTATTTAATATATTATTATATATAAAATTATAATATAGTTTTAGGTCCTCTTCAAAATCAGCACGGCTCTCTGTCTTGCTGAACGTCCAGAACACATTTTCATCAAGCTGTTTATCCAAGATTGACCTATATCTTGGGTCTTTCTTCGCATTCTGCCAACCAACAATAAGAATAGGTTTTGTGGCATCAGCCAATGATATGTCATCGACTTGAACCACAAAACCATCAATATTCTTAATCTTTCTCTCATAAACAATATATCCAAGTATCATAACTATATTTTTTAATTTTATGCAAAGATATATAAAAAATGTTAAAAAAACAAATTTTAAGCATAAGGAATTCCTTCTTTATTATGGTATCTGAATATTGCATAAGGTAATATTCCATTTGGATAATATTCTTTACTTCCATACGGCGACATTTTTTTACCTTGTTGATAATCTGAAATCCATTGAGAACCAGACCATATGCAAGCATGATATTTTCCACCTTCTTTTTTAGCATCACGACCAATGATAGCAACATCACCAGCTTGTAGTTTTATGTGTGCTTCTCTATCATCTTTAGTACAATTACCAACATAAATTTTCTTAAATCCATTTCCATCTTTGTCAATATTTTCAAGAATACCATCATACCAAAGATTTGTTGCGCAAATATTTCCTGGCGATTTAGTATACACCTCACTAGTTGAAACACGTCTAAGCCCAGTAGTGCTTTTACCGCCTTCTTCACATCCAGCTATCGCATTTTCAACATATGTTGCACACTTACCCTTTCCGCAATATACTTTTTCACATTTAGGCGCATGACTCTCAGCCCAAGCAATTGCCTTTCCAACATCCCAACCATCTATTTTAATTTTTGCGTTTGAACTAATTACATTGCTTGGATTAACTGTATCACCACCATTCATCAATTCATTACAATCCTTAACTTTAATATCTTCAAATATATCCATATTATCAAATTGTGGAATTTCATTTATTGCTTCTTTGAAATTATTCTTATATCTCTTATAAAGTGATTTCAAGAATGATGGATTGAATATGCTAGCATCGTTCTTTGTGCTATATTTGTTTCCATTCGTGACCTCTGAAACATCTTTATGATAGATTCCAACTTTCCTATTATTTGGCTCAACTTTATCCTTGGCAACAACTAGAATATAATCTGGGCTATTTTTAAAATCACCACCATTTGAATTTGAAGCCCAATAAAGCTTTTCAACATATTCATAATAACCATTTAACAAGATGTCAAATACCAATGCCAATTGATTATCCCCTTCACATTCAACTCTGAATGTATTTTGGTTAATATCAATCCTCTTCTTCAACTTAACAGTCTTGTTGGTTGAATCCAATGACTTCTGCAAGGCATTAAATAAGCCCTCACGAATATCCTTGTTGTTTGGCTTAATTGATTCTTGTTTTGTCTTAGAACTATTTTTGTATAAGTTGTAAAACTTAACTGCTGCATCATATCTACCTTGGTTAACTTTCTTTTGATTTTCTGTTTCATTAGCAGACACTTCATATAATTCACGGAATTTTATAGCAGCTACAGATGGTTCTGTTGACAACTCATTATATTTGCTAAACTCTAATGGAACATAACTTTGTTTTCCGCTAGTCATTGTATCTTTAAGATATTTTAATTGAGCATCAATACCATTTGGTTTTAAGTTTCTTAATTTTTCAGAATATTTGTTTTTTACATCAGATGAAAATGAGATGTACGTACTGTTGTGACCCAATTTTTCAGTTTTGCCTTCAACTAAATCAATCAAATTACCATTGTGCCACATACACAATCCACCACTAGTACCATTATCTTTAGTTACTAAGTCATATTTGAATCTTTTTTTAGTTCCATTTACATCCCAACTTTCAACATACATGTTACCAACAATACCAGCAGCAGCCGAAGGATTAAAACCATAAACATCAATCAGTTTATTCATAATATTAATACCATCCTTTTCTGCATCTCCACTGATTTCAATATTAGTATCTTCATACAAAGGATAAATTTTATATGGACAATCATTGTCAACATCAGCCAACTTATTTCTATTGTCATCATATGGTGTTGATGAAGGTAATGAATCATCAAAGAAATCATCTGTAAAGATTTCTTCAACCAATCTATTTGATACGTTTGCCATGCGGCAACCAGTGAATGTGGTTGTCATGTTTCCTGGTACAATGCTATGTGTCACCTTCATAATTAAGTATGAACCCTTGAACATTGGTACATTTGTCAATACAAAGTACATCAATGGTTGTACCCAAGCGCAACCCATCATTTCAACTGTGCAAGTATATGATTGTGAAGCATAGATGTCATACATATCTTGTCCAACAGTACCCTTTGATTCAGTGTCGCCACCTTGTCTCAATATTGCATGTTTTGCAATAAGTGATTGTTGCGTCGCAATTGGGCTTTGCATTCCAACCTTAACCTTCTTGAAATAGCTTTGATATTGCTTTCCATAACTCACTCCAAATGCTGGAATTCTATAACAACTATCATCGTCAGCATTCCTTGACCTAATAGCAATTGGTGTGTCCAATTCATCATTCAACATAAATGAATCATCGTTAAACTCACCATTATCTACGTTAAGATATTTTGATGGGTCATATGGATAAACCACAACGAAATCTGGATGTCTATTAGCTTTCATCATTGAGTTAAATGGTATTGGCTTAAACATAACTGACATTGCATTATCTTCAGATAGGTCTTGGAAGTTCTGCAAGCACATTAGCATACATTTATTCTTAGCATAAATGTCAGCAAGGAATCCCAATAACATTCCATGAACATTCTTGGCATCCAATGCATTTTCAATGTATTCGTTAACTCCCATTGGGTTAACCAATAGTTTATCTCCAATCTTGTTATAGAAAGAATCTATGAAATGGAATAAATGACCGTCAGGGTCATCAGTCGTTTGTTTTTTCTCCTTTGAAGGAAAGAATGTTTCAAATTCCCATTTGCTTCTCTCTGTTGAAGGTATCCACCTATCATATAATAACTTAAGGTAGTTGTATAGTGCTTGCTTCATGTCATCAGTAACCTTGACAGGTTCCTTTGCAAACCTTATTGAGTCAATTCCTTCACCACCACCACCTTTATTTCCATAAAGTTCCTTTGCACGCTCAATGAATCCTTCTAAGAAATTCGTTGCTGTACCTTCACTGAACGTGAATGATGCTTTACCAACAGTATCAATATGATTAACATTACCTTTTGCAACCAATACTGGTACCATTAGTTTATCTGTTAATCCATTTGAAGGTGTACTATCCTCTCTAAATAGTGCTCTTCTTGAATCTCCTTCTTTTCCATATACTATTGCAGTATTAAGAAAGACATGAACGTTTTTCCCATTTTCCTTTTTAACTCTATTAAAGAACACTTCACATAATTTAGCACCATATTTAGCAACCCATTTCTTATAATACTTGATATAACCAATTTTTGTTAAGTCATTGATTTGTGAAATATAGGTCAATATCTTTCCAAATGTACTTGGTAGCATGATATTTTTATTTATAACGTCTACATCTACTGGTATCTTCTTCAAGTCATTCATACTAGTTAAGAACGCACCAATCTGCAATACAGCCAATTTTGGAAGATATGTGAATGTCTCAATGCCACCTAATGTTTCTGCAACTGCATTATAGTCAATTGCATCCAATCCCATAAGGAAGAAGCCAATCTCTCTTTCATTAGAATCTGCATATCTCCATCCACTAGCCTTTGCTATTTCATCCTTATAATTTAGATTTGTAAAGAAACTTCTATTTTTTGATAGATTATAATGCCCATCTTTATACTCGAAACCTCTACATTCTGAGAAGAACCAAGATGGAATATTCATGTTCTCAGCCTCAGTAGCAAATGACTCTATTTTTGATTCATCATACTCATATGTATACGCAGTGCTTTTTCCACAAACCATGTCCATTGTTTTATTATTATAACGAACAAATAGTTTACTTCCATTTTCCAATTTATTATAAGTACAAGAATATTTATTTGTATTTATACCTCCTTTTGGCACAAACACACCATCCTTATATACATATTTTCCATATTTCTCATTACTAAACGTAATTCTATCATAAAGTTTATCATATACTGTTTTATATGAGTCTCCAGCAGAGGACTCCAATATATTACTTACTGTCTTGAAATTATCAAGTATGAATATATTTCCAAAACAACTCTCATTACTTTCTGCTAATAAGCTATTTGTTGTCGCTGCAATATCTGCATATGTGACGATTATATCCTCATTATTCTTATCAATTGAATTACTACCCCTATTAAAAATTGTCAAGGTTTTTTCTAGTTCTCCAAATGACATATTTTGCATTGGATATATAATTGTTTTTTGTTGTGTTGTTGGTGACTTTGGTTCTGCAATATAACGAGTGAGTAATAAATTGGAACTAAATAAATTACCATCCTTTTCATTATATTTCCAAGGAATATCTGTAGTACCTCCAATTCCTGTACCTTTTTTAACACATTCGATAATTGCACTAGGTGTTATAGTACCCTCACCACCATCAGTACCAAGCATCTTGAGCATATTTTCATTGGTTATGCTTACTGATGCATAGAAGTTCTCAGCTTCAAGTCTACCTAACTGTTTGATAAACTCTGTATCACCATATGACCAATCTTTCAATTCCTTCTTAAAATTATTAATGGTTAGAATATTGAACATACGCATTGCAACTTTTCCAGCAAGAGCATTTGGGTTATTGGATACATCATTCTCAGTTCCATAAGGATTTTTTGTCAAGAAAAAGTCATAAGAAGTTAATGGTCTTGGCACTAGGCATCTCATTTCTTCGAATTGTTGTTCTGTGGAACTGCCAGAACTGCCAAGTGCAGCTTCATCTTCTTTTCTTAGTTTATCCAATTCATCAATTGCATTGAACAATCCGTTGACCATATCCACTTCAATAAAGCCCTCACCGTTATCGAATTCTCCAGCCCAAGAATCTAATTTTCTTGTGATATTGTCATCTCCAATTTCTTCTCTTGTTATACGAGGGAATGGAGGGACTATATTAAAGTTCTCATTTGTGTCACATATATTTCCATCTCGTCCAATTGTGACACCTAGTTTCTCTGGAGTTCTTTCCTTACAAGCGTCTTGAACCTTATACATCATCATCATTAAGGTTTCGAGATGAGCCATTGTGATTTTGGTAAAATTCTCAACTGATGGATACCAATTCATATTATTCATCATAATACGATTGTGTTCCTTTCTTCTCTTTATCTTTTCCTTTTCATCACTGCTTTTATTGGCATCATTTGTAAGAACCTTTATTCTTCTATTAATGTCGCTATAATCAACATCAATTATGTAAGCATAAGTATATTGATTCACACCATCTCCATAAATGGTATTTAGTGTGAAATCCTTATAATCATTTCTCTGTTTATTTAATTCTTCTACAGTAAGTTGATTGTCATTCTCGTTTGTTGCCAACTCGCTATAGAATAAGCGATTTACAACATCAG
>Ga0247609_10002093_pt1 | contig 21931 bp, 19 predicted proteins | sample 172DNAGHGlowgp2_FD_193487 | JGI IMG/M metagenome (GOLD analysis project Ga0247609, IMG submission 193487) | Sheep rumen microbial communities from Palmerston North, Manawatu-Wanganui, New Zealand - 1728 DNA GHGlow gp2 | ecosystem: Host-associated > Mammals > Digestive system > Stomach > Rumen ...
CAATAACAACATCCCAATTCAACCATATCTTATTGGTATGTCAGAGACTCAATGATGATGAAGGGTTTCAAAAGAATATGATTATAAAAATCCAGCATATCCATTAATTGCTCCATCAGAATTTTGATTTCAAGTTATTTGAAGTAATACAATGAGGGATATTTATAACAAGGTTGGAGTTAACATAAAGCTACAATCGTTAACGCTTTTGTGTGGAAATAAACAATGACAAAAATTGGAAATATTAAATGAAGATATAATAAATCAAATCGAAAATTGACAAGATGTACGATTTTCATGAACATGTCTATATTGAGAAAAATGAGATTACAAATATACATTACAAATAAAATATAAGAATACTTTAACAAAAGAAGAAAATTTAGTTTCAAATATTTCAACGCAAGAATTAAATTTTGATTCAGAGATAAAAATATCTCTTACAAGAACCGACAGTAGTTCGTCGAACAATAAAACTTCAAGAATATATCCTATAGATTGAGAATTTGTTTTATGAAAAGCTCCTGCAAAGATTACAGTTGATAGTACGCAAGTTTTTCGTGATTTTAACTTAAATTTTTATAACGTAGTACGATATTTAAACGATGATAAAATAGCGGATAGGGAGAATCAAACAATATTTGACTATTCATATAAAATACCACAGGTATATTATCCTAGTGTAAAGTTTCCGGATTTATCAGATTTTCTATATACGTTTCCAGTAAGAGTAGAGCAAAGTGATCGTCCTGTTTGTGAAATTTTTGTGGAAAATTTCCCGTGAACAACAAAATATCAAATTACTACAGATTTTATAGACGCATCATCTGCAGCAACAATTTCTTCTTACAATTATACAATACAAGATAGACAAGCGAAAAAATCATTAGAAGTTCTAAAAGACTATCCGCAAGAATTTACGTATACATTTCCAGAAAAATGAAATTATATAGTAATTCTTGATTATGAAACGGTCGATTGAAAGCAGTGACAATGTGAATCTGATATTATTCAATTAGAAAAAGAGAGATTTAATGTTCAATATGCAATATCGGATAAAGATGAAGAATCGTGAAAATTTAAAGAATTGTGTAGTTCTTGATGAACAGAATATGATAAATGCACATCAATTAATTTAGACTCAGTACCTAAGGTATATCAACTACGAATAAAATCAATAACTCCTAGCAGCAACACGATGAAAAAAGTAGTTTATTTAAATGATAAGCCGCTATTAAATGAAAACAATACGTACGAATTTACTATTCCAGATGAATGAACTTATAATTTAAAAATAGTGACATCAGATGTAGCAAAGCAAATGGAAGAACAAGAATTTGATATAAGATTTGTAGCCAAAAAACCTGATATAGTATGAAATATTACAATTACATCTAGTGATAGTAGGAATCCAATAACAGAATGATTTGAGCCATTAACCGTAGTTTTAGATGCATCAAAAACAGAGATTAATGTTCCATGAGATGAAATTATATATTTTACGCGAGATTTTGGTGATTGAGAACAAAAGAAAAATCAACAAAATGGAGTAGTAGCACATACGTACAACTTTGACTATACTAAAGAAAATTGAGTTTTTCAACCGAAAGTTGAAATAAAAACAAGATGATGATTAACAGATATAATTTATTGACCAAAACTAAATGTAAAAAAGTGACTAATTAATGTAGAATTAACTTCCACAAGTCATCCATCTAGACAAGCACCAGTATGAAAAAATGTAACATTCTTTGCAGAATTTGATTGACTTCCGGAAGAGATGGTCTGGGATTTTGGTGATGGTAGTCCTGTTACAACTTGTCCATGAAGAACTTGTAGTGAAGTTATTCACACGTATAAAAATACTTGATTATTTTCTGTAAAATTAAATCTTAAATTTGATTCTGTTCAAGAAGTCGATTGAACAATAGATTTTAAGGTATATTAATTTTCAAAATTTACAAATAAAAACCAGATTTAAACTAAATTTACTAAAGATTACTTTTTTAAGCAAAAAGTTTTTCAGCATAGAATCTAGTAAAATATTTCAAAAGAAAGAAATAAAAAATATCTTACAAGAAGATACCTTATATTCTTTACAACCATTATGTAAAAAAATATATAAAATAATATAAAAAGCTCTTGATTTTTGTTTTAAATTTTTTATATACATTACACTGTATTAATTGAATTAATAAAATGTTTCATGCGGATATGATGTAGTTGGTGTAGCATAGCAGACTTCAGCTCTGCTTGTACGGGTTCAAGTCCCGTTATCCGCTATCTTAATGTTTAATCGATTTTGCTGATAAAATGATTGGACGTGTTATATTATGACTTATCATTATGATTATTGGTGGGTGTATGATATATTATTCAGCAAATCTAGTTGGAATTTTTTGAAGGAGTAGATGGGCAGATGAACATTTATGATGAAGTAGACAATTGTGGTTACTGATTTGATTTTGATTGGTGGTTATATGATGATTAATTGTATTCTGAATTGTAAATCTTCTAAATCCGTGAAACATTAATTCAAACTGATTCGATTAAGATGTTATTTAATAATATGGGGAGATGGCAGAGCGGTCAATTGCATCAGACTGTAAATCTGACGCCTCACGGCTACATAGGTTCAAATCCTATTCTCCCCAAATTTAATCAAGCAAGATGGGCTCTTAGCTTAGTTGGTAGAGCGACTGCTTTGCACGCAGTAGGTCAGGGGTTCGACTCCCCTAGAGTCCAGTTTTTTTGAGCTCTTGTAGTTCAATGGATAGAACAACAGCCTTCTAAGCTGTGGATCTGGGTTCGATCCCCAGCAAGGGTAAAATAATAAATAATAAAAGTAGATCGCTTCAACATGCTCTCGTGGTCTAGTGGTCTAGGACGCCACCCTCTCACGGTGGAAATCGCGGGTTCGACCCCCGCCGGGAGCGAATCGTGTAAATGTGGTCGATATTCTTTGGTTTTATATTGGTTTGTGTTGTATGGATCAAAATCAGTGATTTCAGAAAAAAAATTATGTGCAGAATTCTAATAGGAATGGCTCAAATTCCAGCTGATATTCACACGCAAGCGAAAATCAAAGATATTGAAATAATGGAAGTAATTATGAGTCTCAAGGTTCTAAGGTTAAGATGATATATGTAAATGATCAAATAAAGGCTCCAACGATAATGATAATTGATGATGAAAAAAAGAATTTGTGAGTGTTTCCTCGTAGAATTGCTTTAGAAATGGCGGAACAAGCATGATTAGATTTGGTTCAGATGTCTTATGATCCGGAAAAGATGCAGTCAACGGTTAGAATGACTGACTATTGAAAATATATGTATCAGAAATGAAAAGAAGATAAAGAAAGAAAAAAACAACAAAAATGACGTGAAATGAAAGAGATAAAGCTTTCATATGCGATATGAGATAATGATCTTGCTCTTAAACTTAAGAAGGCGGAAGAGTTTCTTATGTCTTGAACTAGTGTGAAAGTTAGTATAAAGTTAAGATGAAGAGAAAAGATGTATGCGGATAAAGCTATTGAAAAAATTCAATACGCAAAGAATCAACTTTCTAATTTTGGTCGCTCTCAATACGATACACCAAAAAAGGAAGCGCAATGATATAGTATTATTTTATTTGCTAAATAGTTTGATAATATCATGGCAACAAAAATGAAGACTCATTCATGAGCAAAAAAGAGATTTAGTATTACGGGTTCTTGAAAAGGAAAGAAGGTTATGTGTAAAAAATCTTGTAATAACCATTTGTTAACAAATAAATGAAAGAATAATAAAAAATTTGCTTATTGAAAGGAGTTGGCTCCTCAGGTAGCAAAGAAAGTAAAATCTTTGATTCATTAATAGTTTGGTTATATGTGCTTTATTTAATTGTACTTATTTATAATGGTAAGAGTTACAAACTGATTGCAAAGACAGAGAAGGCATAAAAAATATCTATCTCAAGCAAAGTGATTTCGTCAATGACGTAGTAAGGTTTACAATCAAGTTAGACAAGCTTTAATTAAGCAAGGACAGCATTCTTATGTTTCACGTAGGTTAAAGAAAAGGGATTTTCGTAGATTGTGGATTGAAAGGCTAAATGCTTCGTTGCGCGAAAAATGATGTAAATATTCTGTATTTATGAATCAGTGTTATAAAAAAGATATTATTTTGGATCGTAAGGTGTTGTCTAATATTGCTGTAGCCTTCCCTGAAGTATTTAATAAAATATATGAAGAAGTTGTTAAATAATAGATAAAATCTACCAATAAAGAATTTCTTGCTGTGAATTGCTTGAAATTCTGGTATGCCGGGGTGGTGGAATTGGTAGACACGAAGGACTTAAAATCCTTTGGGACTTATACTCCCGTGCCGGTTCGATTCCGGTCCCCGGCACATTATAAAATGTGTCATTAAGTAAAAAATATTGTTTTATATTTATTGTTTATGTATTATGTGATTTACTGTGTGGAGAACTTGAGATCTTAATACTAATGAAAGGATGATCTCGTTTTACAAAAAGGAGTTGTGGTCTTCTCATATTTTAGATATCGCAAAAAAGCAAAAATCATATGGTACAAAGCATTATCGTAAAACTGTTGCGTATGATTTCCCTTCTTCTCGTAGATATAAGAGGATTAGAGCTATTGTTTCAGATTCATATCGCAAGAATAAGAAAAAATATAATACTTTGGCTCAATTAGGTAAAATAGTTTAGTCAATGTTTTTATTTGTGTTAATATGTGTTTAATATGTATGCAGTTATTAAATTACAAGGACATCAATATATAGTTTCTGAATGAACAGAACTAACTGTAGATAACCTTTCTCAGAAAGAATGAGAAAAACTAATTATAGATGAAGTTTTGGCTGTATTTGATGAGGCTGGAACTACTGTGAAGGTAGGGGCACCATTCGTAAAATGAGCTAAAGTGGAGGCTACAGCTTGAGTAACTCAAAAATGAGAAAAAATTAATGTTCTAAAATTTAAAAGGAAAACTAGATATTTAAAGAAAAGAGGATTTAGACCTACAGAAACGGTTTTAGTCGTTAACAGTATTGTAGCATAATGGCAAAGTCTTGAGTCTTAGAATTTGATGGTGAAGTTGTTGAAGTTCTCCCTGCTGGAATATTTAAAGTTAAGCTCAAAGATATTGGAGCAGAGGTTATGTGTTATAAATCATGAAAAATGAAACAGTCGCATATATCAGTTATTGAGTGAGATTGGGTAAAGGTTGAGGTAAATCAATATGATATGAAAAAGTGACGCATAACGTATAGATATAATCCGGCAAGTCATCAGTCGGATGATGATAATGAATGAAGTTTGAATTAATATTTATTTGTTATAATTTAGTATCATGAAAGTTGTATCATCTCTTAAAAAAAGGTGTATGTACTGCCAGATCGTTAAGAGAAAAGGTAGATTATATGTTACTTGTAAAAAGAATCCTAGACATAAAGCTAGACAAGGATAGTTTTTTATATTTCTTCTATAGAAAAGAATGTTCAGAATAATGTGACATGTGCTTCCTGATGAAAAGTCTGTATGGATTGCACTTACAAATATTTACTGAATTGGAAGAGTTAGATCTCAAAAGATTTTGGTAAAGGTTTGAATTAACCCAATGAAAAAAGTAAAAGATCTTACAGAAGAAGATCAAAAGAAAATATCAGACGAATTAAAGAATTATGTTCTTGAATCTGATTTAAAAAGAGAAGTTGCAGCAGCGATTAAAAGATTAAAGGAAATTAAGTGTTATAGAGGAATGAGACATAATCTTTGATTACCTGTCAGGGGTCAATTGACTCGTAAAAATGCGAAAACGGCAAAAAAACTTTTATGAAGATCTAAAGTTAGACCAACACTTAAGAAATAGTTTTATTTTTTTAAATCATTGTTAAAAATAATGGTAGTAAAGGCAAAATCAAAGAAAAAAGATGTAAAGGTAATTAGTGGGGTTGTTCATGTGCACACATCATCAAACAATACTCTTATAACAATAGTTGATGCTGAGTGAAATAAAATAGTTGGTGGATGAACATGAAAGGTGTGATATAAAGGTTCTAAAAAATCAACCCCATATGCTGCTGAAGTTTTGACTAAACAATTGTTGAAAGAAGCTCAAGCTTTTTGACTAAAGGAAATTGGTCTAGTTTTTAGGTGAACAGGAATGGCTAGGGATTGAGTATTTAAGGCTATTAATGAGATATGAGTTATTGATATTCAGTATATAAAGGAAGAAACTCCAATTCAATTCGGTTGATGTAAATGATTGAGACCAAAGAGAAATTAATTTATATACATGGTTTAAAAAATTTAAAATATTATTTATTATTATTTGCTTGTAAAAATGAAATATACTTGAGCAAAATTGAGATTATGTAGGAGAGAGGGTGTAAATATCTTTTGATCTGCAAAATACAATTTAAAGAAGAGAAAAACTACTCCTGGACAACACGGGACTTCTATGCAAAGGAATTCAGAATATGGAAAGCTTTTAAGAAATAAACAGCTTCTTAAAAGATCTTATCTTCTTTCAGAAAAACAATTTGCTAAAATCGTTAAAGTTACGGCATCTCAATATGCAAAGAATCAAAATATTAGTCACGATTTTGCTTTGTTTCAATTCTTAGAAAGAAGAATGGATGTAATAGTTCTTCGTTCGTGATTAGCTCAAACTATAATGCAAGCAAGGCAAATGGTTGTTCATGGGCATTTTACTTTAAATTGAGTAAAACATAATATTCCATCTACATTTTTAAAACCTTGAGATAAAATTGCTTTACGTGAATGATTAAAAAAGTCACCGTTATATTCATCTAATATCAAAAATTCAGTAAAGATCCCTTCATGGATAAAAGTTGATAAGAACGCATATACTATTGAAGTTCTTAGTTTGCCACAAAGATGAGAAATTGAGACACAGGCAGATTTGTTGAAAGTTATTGAATTCTATGCCAGAGCTTAATTAATATTTCTCTGACATAAATCTTGATATAAATTAAACAAAATTTTATTTGCTTTTCTTTACTCTATGCTAGACATCCAAAATTTCATAGGAGCGCCTTCAATTATGGCGACAGAGATAGATGATTGTACTACAAAATTTGAGTTAAAAAACTTACCGAGAGGGTTTGGACACACATTAGGAAATGCAATAAGAAGAATAGTTCTCGCATATAATTTATGATGAGCTATAACTTGACTAAAGATTAAATGAGTTCCACATGAGTATTATGTTATTGATGGTGTAAAGGAGAATGTGGTAAATATATTGCTAAACTTTAAGAAATTACGTTTTACCTTTGACGAAAGGTGTGAACCTATTCAATGGGTTTCACAAAGATTCAAATGATTGTGAGAATATAAAGCTAATGATCTTAAACTACCTTCATGAATTACATTATTAAATCCAGAAGAACCATTGTTTGAAATTACTGATGCTGCTGTTGAACTTAATATGGAACTTCGTATTGAAAAATGATATTGATATTATTCATTAGAATACCTCAGGAATCGTGATAAAAAATCTGAATGAAGCGACGTTAACGTATTGTTAATTGATAATGATTTTAAACTCGTTGATTATGTGAAATATGATGTTCAGGAAGTTATTGAAGATTTTAACTGAAGCACAAAAGATACTTTAATAATTGAGATAAAAACTCAATTTGGAGAAATTTCTCCAAAACAAATGCTTCAATTTGCTGGTGAAGTATTGGCTTCATATGCTAAATTGTTTGTATTTGATGATCTATATATTGATAAATCAGTATTCGTTGAAATGGATGATTTAAATGTTGAGGCTTCTTCAGCTATAGTAGATGAGCAGAACATTAAGACAATGCCTATTGATGCTCTCCCTCTTAGTGAAAGAACAAGAAATGCATTAATAAAAAATCAAATTCTATATGTTGAAGATCTCGAAAAAAAGAAAAAAGCAGAATTGTTACTTATGAAATGAGTTTGAAAGAAGGCTATCGATGAAATTAACGATTCGTTTAAACAATTAGGTAAACCAGCAATTTCATAATTAAAATTTATAATTTATAATTTATTATAAGATGCAACACAGAAAAAATTCGCTCCTAGAGATTAGTACTGGAGTGAAAAGTAAATGAGTTTATATTAGACAGATGATAACTAATCTAATCAAAAACGGAAAAGTTACAACTACATCTAAAAGAGCTGCAGTCTTGAAGTCTGAAACAGATGCTTTGATTTCTAGACTTATTTCAAATGTAAAAAATTACTCTGAAAAAGATGCAAGAAGGGAAAACATTCGTTTAATTAAATCAATAATTTATTCTGAAAATGAGGGTAAAAAGTTATTAAACGATTTACTTCCAAAATATATCGAATCTGGTAAAAATTCTGGGTTTATAAGCTCATATAAATTAGGTTATAGATTAGGAGATGGAGCAGAAAAAGTTTTAATAAAACTAGCTTAGTGATTTAATTTTAATTTATTGTTATTTGATTAAAATGGAGTTTACAAAGAAAGATCTAAATAAGACGATCTGGATAAAACAAACAGACCAAGAGAAAAATAGAACTTGGTATAGAGTAGACGCAACTGGTAAAACATTATGAAGACTAGCAGTTGATGTTGCTAAAAAGTTAACATGAAAAGACAAATCGTATTATTCAGATTTTTGGGATGCTGGAAGTTTTGTTATTGTTGAGAATGTAGGTCAAATTGTGGCATCATGAAAGAAATTAACAGATAAGGTTTATTATTCTTATAGTGGATATAAGGGTAATGTGAAGAGTATTACTCTCGGAGAGTTGTTGAAGAAAAATCCATCAAAAGCTCTTCGATTTGCTGTGCGTTGAATGCTTCCAAAGAATAAGCTTAGAAATGCTAGGATGAAAAGATTAAAGCTAATTAAATGAACAACAACAAAGTATGATAATTTTAAACCTATTAATCTATATAAATAATGACAAACAAAGAATATAATTACGCAATCGGTCGTAGAAAGTGTACAACAGCTGTTGTAAAACTATATTCTCAATGATGAGGAACATTCATAGTTAAGACAGCTAGTGGTAGAGAATTACCTTTAAAAGAATATTTTTGAGGGAATACACATTTATATGAAAATGCTATAGCTCCATTTAATGTAATAGCTCCTGAGGCGTATAAGAAATTTGATGCACATATTCGTGTTTTGGGTTGAGGGATTGCAGGTCATTCAGATGCAATTAAGCTTGGATTTGCAAGAGCATTAATTGAATGGAATTCTGATTTAAGGCCTACTTTAAAACCTTATGGTCTTCTTAAAAGGGATCCAAGAGTTAAAGAAAGGAAAAAACCTGGTTTGAAAAAAGCAAGGAAAGCTCCTACATGGTCAAAGAGATAATATTTTTCTTCTTAATAAAGAAACATTCTTCCTCGGAGGAATGTTTTTTATAAGTATAAAATATTCCCAATTTTTTGACAAAATTATTACAAATGAATATAATTAATCGTCTTTTATCAATTATATTTATGAATAAATGAAAAATATTATAAAAAATCCTAAGAAAATGAGATCAACAGTATATCTAATTTTCTTCACATTTTGAGTGTTATTGTTATTAATTACAAAATCTCATTCTGTATATGCTGATGATGGTTTAATGATAGATAAAATGCTGGATACTATTGCTAGGCATAATGTTGAAACTACATATGAAACAAAAAACACGAAATTTGACAGCAAAATAAATAATTTTACGGAAGAAGAGAACAAATATATTATTAATGAAGAGAAATCAATAGAGGCTGATTATGAAGATGAAGTAAAAGACTCTGAAGAAGAAAAAAAACATTTTGCTTATGAAGAAATATTTATTGGATCTAATTATCAAACTGAAGAAAAAGAATCCATACATAAAAATAATGAAAACAAACAAAGTAATGAAAATATATGATGAAATGAGGATAAACAATGATGAATTAAAATAACAGTGTGATGATCAGAGGAATGAAGTCCAGAGGGATGAAGATTAGTAGAATGATGATCAGAAGAGTGATGAGAAACACCATGATTAAAACCATGATTGCCAGGAGAGTGATGAACACAATGATGATGAACACAATGATGATGAACAAATTGATGAGATGATACATTAGATTATTTATGTGATTTAGATGAATGAGACTGGAACGATCAAGAATATGTCGTAACATTTAATACAGATTGATGAGATAATATTCAGCCAATGGAAATTAACAAATGAGACTCCATTGAAGAATTACCAGTACCAAGTAAAACATGATATAAATTTTGATGACGATACTGAGGTGAATTTTATGTTATTAATTCGGACGATTTATCTTATGATCAATGATGTAATAGTCCAGAATTATTAGATGCTGATAAATATTGTATCTTTTCTTTACCAGTAGGAGATGATACTAATATGGATATTTATGTTTCTCCATCAAATCTTGAGATTGTATGAAGTGCGTGTAGTGGAGAGCAATATTGTCACAGTTTAAATATTTGAGAATGATCGTGGTGATTGCCAATATCATATTTTTCAAAATTAAAAACAGAATGATTGTTAGATTCTTATACGTTTGGTGAAAATTATAATATTTTTTGGCAAAAAATAACAGATTATAAATCATTAATATATAATCTAAACGCTAAGTGATCTGAAAAAAATAGTCATTATCGATGACAATATATGAATATAAATAAAAGTAACAATTGTACTGTAAGTGGTGCGTGTGGTAAGGAAGATTCAACAAAAAATTTAAGTATTCGTTGTATAAGTGTAACTAATGATGATAAGTTAAGCTTTTGACAGTTAGATGAATCAGTTTGAGCAGTAAGATATAATTGATGACCAATAATTCAAGATACAACATTATATGCAAAATGGGATTGATGTGATGAATGATATGTCGAAGATGATTGAAAATGCATTGAATGAATAAAAGTAATATTTGATGCAGAAACAAATTGAGGTAAAACAATAACAAATACTATTACTGTATTTAGTTGAACAACAATAAATCTTTCTGAATTTGTAGCAGTTAAAAGTTGATATAATTTTATTTGATGGAATACTGATCCAAACGCAACGGAAAAATTAGATGATAATTATGTTGTAGAAAGGTGAGAAACTTTATATTGAATATTTAATAAAACACTAACTATTTCATATTCTCGATGAGAGTGAGTTGAATCAATAGATAAAACTTTTGATACATGTGAAATATTTAATAATGAAGAATCCTGTAATGTAGAAATACCATTAATAGTACTGAAAGAGTGATATAAAAATTGATATTGGTTGAGTGATCAATGAAATATTATAAATGAGTGATGAATCGTAACAATAAGTGACAATGTTGTATATACAGCTACAGCGGTGAAAATTTCAGGTTGACAAAGTGGATGATGAAAAAAGTGAAGCACTGAGTGATCATCTGAATCAATTATAACTCCAGATAATAATCAAAATAACAATCAAAATACAGAGAAAGACTCAAGTAATAATATGTCAGAAAAGCAAAATAGTAGTTTTTCAAATGAATTTTATGATGCATATGAATTTGCATATAAACATTGAATTACAACGAAGCCTACAATCAAAGAAGCTCAAATGTATTGAAAACTTACAAGAATAGAAATGGCAAAAATGTTATCACTATACGCAATAAAGGTTCTTTGAAAAATCCCAGATGTATCATTATGAAGTCAAAGTTTTATAGATGTTTCAAAATCAATGGATGAACAATATAATAATGCTGTAACTTTAGCATATCAACTTTGAATTATGGGACAAAATATGAAAAATAACAGATTTAATCCAAAAAAAATTGTAACTAGAGCAGAATTAACAACAGCTTTATCTAGAATGTTATATTGATTGGATGATGGAATATATGAATCAACATGAAAATTTTATATACCACATATTTCAAAATTATATAACGAGTGATTAATACAAGAAAAGAATCCAAACATTCAAGAACGTAGATGATATTTAATGTTAATGTTAATGAGAAGTGTTAAGTAGACATCTCTAATAAAGAATACATAAGCATATCCAAATTTTTTTAGAATAAGAAATTAAGTAAATTGAGTATATCAAACAATTGAAATATAGTTTTTATGTTGTTGTGTAATGAATAATAAAGATTATAATGCTCTTATATTCATTTTTTGATAGTAGTTTTTAAAAAATCTATCTAATTTTATTCATTAGTTTGAATACTTTACGTAAATTTAGTCATAATCTGTTTTTTTATCATACTATAAACATACAGGAGACTTTTATAGAAATAAATTGAAATAAAAGACGAAATAAATAACAGTAAAAAAAACGAGGAGAATAAGTTTTTAATTATTTACTATTATTATGTATAAATATTTATTTAAAACTGTATTCTGATTTTTAGGAATAATGGGAGCATTATCAGTATGAGTAGCAAATGCAGTAAATGTTAGCTATTCATTGAGTGGTCATGAATGAACCTATTATGCTAATGATCTTGAACTGTACTTTTTAATAAATACAGAAACATTACCACATCATTATACAATAATGGATAGGAATTTGGGTGCAAGTGAGGTATATAATCAAGATTGGGTTAATCAAAATACAGGATCATATTGATATGTATATCAGCGATGAAATAATTACGGTTTTACTTCGACATTTGAAAGTTTTGGAGAAGAATTTACTGGAGTTCAGATGCCAAAGTCTATCCGATCTGAGTTTTCACCATCTTTATATCGGAATAATATTCGATATGGAGGTGGAGATAGCTGGATGTGATCAGGAACTATGAATGATAATATTTGGTGATGAGCGTGAGATACGAATACAAAGAATTGAGCAGGAACGTTAATAGATAGACAGTGACCATGTCCAAATGATTATTATATTCCAAGTGTACACGATTGGTCTCTTATAAAAAATGATTGGTCTGCATATGCTAACAGTAATAACCGCTTAACTGGTTTTGCATATGACTTATTATTACCTCCAGCAGGTACGCGTAAAAATGGATCTTTAGTCGCAGAAGTTTATCAAGATGGTGAAGTATGAACTTATCGAACTTCTTCACCTCGTAGAGATTCAAGTACTTGAGCTGCTTATGTATTGGAGTTTCGTACAGATGTTGATAGTTCTAGTCGACCCATTACTGATCCAATTCGTTCTCGTTCTATAGGGGCCAGTCTTCGTTGTTTTAAAACTGGCTTTCAAAGTGATTGAAATTTGAAATTTCATTTGAATTGATGAAAAAACGGAGTGATTGCTGTAAATGATAGGAAATTTACCTCAATGTCTAGTCCTTCTAGGGATAATTCAGTTTTTGAAGGGTGGTATACAACACCAAATTTTCAAACATGAACAAAACTATGAGTATGAAGTGGTACTGATGGAGTTACTGATCTTTATGCTAAATGGTGATGTGTTGAATGATATGTTTTGAGTGGAGATGCTTGTGTGGAATGAACTATAGTGAGATTCAATTCAAAATGCTGGGTTTCTCATCCAAGTATTACTGTACCATATTGAACAGTTTTAGATTTTTCATGAGAAGTAGTAAATTCTTCAAATTGAATGACAGTTACAATAACGTGAGTATCAATTGCATGTCCATGAGAAACTTTTGCATGATGGGGAACTGGTGATAGTAATAATTATAGGACAATTAAAACTATAGTTGTACCGGATGGAGTAAATAATATTACTACTCTATATGCAATATATCGTAATAATCATAAAATAACCTTTAATACAACAAAAAATTGATGAGAGACAAATACTGGTTCTATTTCTGTTCCATATGGAACGATAATTGATTTATCTGAATATACTGCAACTAAAGGTTCATGATGAGCTCGAACATTTTTGTGACGGAATACAGATTCAGATGCTACATGAGGATTTTCAAATATGTATAAAGCAGAAAATGAAGATTTTGATCAGACAACACTTTATGCAATATTTAGAAAAGATAAATTTAATGTAAATTTTGATACAAATGGATACGGAACTACGCCAGCGACACAAGTAATCAACAGATGAGAAAAAGTAAGTAATCCATGAAATCTAACGGCTCCTTGATATACATTTGAATGATGGTCTGACAATGAATATCTTACCACAAATTTTGATTTTTGAATTAGTCCAACTGATGATGTAACTTTATATGCTAAATGGAGAGCGCCGTGAGCTGAGTGTTATGAATGATTTGAATATGATAATAATCTATGAATGTGTATTAAAAAGAATGAGCGGGTAATAAGAGTTTGAATGAACTGAACAGTATTACTTTCATCAAAATATTCAGATTTAGTAGATTGGTATATTTCTATGCAATATTCATGAATAGACCTCTCTAAAGTGCAAGGTGTTAATATTGCTAAAAGTTATTTATGAATAACTTTATCTGAACAAATTAGTGATAACTTGGATATAGATTATGGAGAATGAGAATGATTAAACCCTAATTGAGAAATTTTGGAAATTTTGGCTTGATCATGAAACGATGAAGATAAAGAACTCTTATTTACAATGATTACTAAGTGAAGATGTCGAGGAGAAGAGCCTGATTTAAGTTGCAATTTTTATTCATTAGATACAATTAAAGCTGATAACATTTCGTCTTGAGATAGTGTTAGTATACCTATTTCTGATATAGCTAAGAATACTCCTCCAGAGTTTCTACCAGAAAGATTTGAATGGGCAGATAATATTAGAATAATCTTTGATCCTAGGGCATATATTACATTTGATTCTAATGGACATTGAAATGCTCCAGCTCCACAATTTGTAAATGAATGAGGCAGAATTAATAAACCACAACCTCTATCCGTAGAATGATATAGATTCTTGTGATGGTCTGAAGACGAATATCTTACATCAATCTTTGATTTTAATACTATTGTTAATAGGGATATAAAATTATATGCAAAATGGAAATCTATATGAGATATATATAGTTGTCCTGAATGACAGGAATATGATGAAAGTGTTGGGCTTTGTAAAAAACCTGCAGATTGGGTGATAAGAATATGATATCAGTGAGATATGGAATTCTCTTCGTGATATTCATTATTTTTAGATAACGCTTTATTAAGTGGTTTAGATACGGGGATGAGTGAATCCGAAGTAGAAGCATTTAAAAAAGCATTTTGAATATTATTGGCTGTATCAGAAATATTTGATTGAACAGATGAAATTATGATTGATGAAGATATTGGAATTGTTGAAAATGGAGATATTTGGTTGTTAGATTATCATAATAAGGATTGAAAATTATTATTTACAGTGGAAGTAGATATGGCATGAACTGAGAGTCATTCTTCATGATGGTCAATTCAGTTAATTATTCATACTAGATCTACGTATGTAAATGTTGCTAGTAATGTGTCATCATCGGATAATTTGAAACTAGTACCATCATCTACTGGTATAAATGAATATGTGGAAGAATATCCCCCAATTGCGCAACTTGAGAATCTATGGATTATTTTTAGTGATAGAATGGAACCCAAAATTATAGATAATTGACGAAAACATTATAGTTGATGATGATGACATAATCAATGATGAACTAAAGAAAATGATAAAGTAGATGAACATTTTTCAGCAGAATCTCAAGATGATATTCAAAGCCAAAACAATTCTGACGAGTTTCAAAACGCTTATAACTTCGCTTATAAGAATGGAATAACTACCATGGATACAATTGATAAAGCTGATATGGAATGATGATTAACTAGAATTGCTATGGCAAAAATGCTATCTCAGTATGCTATTAATATATTAGGGAAGAAACCAGAAAATATTATAGTTCCTAATTTTTCAGATATAAATAGTGAATTAAATGAAGAATATGATTATTGAGTGTCACTGGCTTACCAACTATGAATTATGTGAATTAATATTCCAGATAATAGATTTAGACCATTTGATTTAGTAACAAGAGCAGAATTTGCTACAGCACTTTCAAGAATGTTATATAAGCTGGCAGATTGAAATCCTTATTATGTGACTCATATGGCTAAGTTAAAAGAGGAATGAATAATAACTAATGATAATCCAGAAATGTTTGAGATAAGATGATATGTAATGATTATGCTTATGAGAAGTGTAAGACATTAACATGAATGCTAAAAGAAATAAATTAGAAGAACATAAGATAAAACTAATTTTAGTATTTCTTAATTTTTGCATTGTTTGGTAGATGTTTTACTGTTTCATATAGAATAATTATTCTGAAATTTTATTTGGCAAATTCCGTATAAAATTGAATAGAGAAAGTAGCATTTCATATAAATAGTAGCTTGAAATAACCAATCAAAAGGGTTCTTTTTCTGTAAAAACAGCAATCATAACTCTATTTGGTCAATAGATGTTTATAATAATATTTTCCAGGAAGGTTAATCAAGATGCAATTTTCCACTCCCTTTTATAAACGTCTCAATCAACATTTCTTAATGCTTTTTGATTTGTTGGTGTATCTGAAAGTAATGTTCTAGAGTATATATTCTTTTCTATTTTCTTTGGAAAGAATTTCTTTTCTAAATATTTCTGTATAGCTTTTGGAAAGTGGCTTGTTCATAAAAATGCATCAATTTCAACTTGAGAATCTAAAATTTGATCATAGATTTCCATGATGGAATCCAATCATTCATAAAATTCTACCTTTGGTGCAATACCAAATTTTTCAGTTAATGCAGAAAAAGCAGGCAATAATTCCTTAAATTGTTCATATTTGCTCTTTAATTGGTTTGCGATATGATCAGGTGATATGGCACTATACATTGCAATTTTATTTTTTTCGATAGCATTGATCAAACCCTTTTTCTGAAGTTCTTTGATAATGCTGTAAATTGTAGATCTTTTTTCGTTAGTAACTCTTGCAATGGTTGCAACATTCACTGCTTTATATTCAAGACATGTGAGGTAAATTTTGGCTTCTCTTTGCGAGAATCCATTTTGAATTAAGAGAGAATTTAAATCCATAGGATTATGAAAAAATAAATTATAATATAATTAATAATATTTTGTCTACGATTTTCAACAGCAAGTAAATATAATTAATCATTGATATAATTCAATTTTTAATTATATATTTTCGTACAAAAATAAAATAATAATTAACAAAAAATTTAACAAAAATATGAAAAAGAAAAAAGATAACTTAGAAAGCCCTAACGTGACAACTCAATTTGTGGTTAATTGGGATGACTTTAAGTCTCAATGTCCTCCCCCCTATTCCATTAAAGATGGCTCAAAAGTAGTCGTAAAAGGATATAGTGATGGGACAATCAAAATTTGGGGATTGTGTTGTTTTCCAAAGGATGATCCGAGTCTTCTTAGAAGAAATCAAGTAAATCACATCAACCTGTTTGATCTTATGAAATTCGTACTCTGTATCATCTGGAACACTGCACGAATTACAGCACAGAAGTTTAATTGGGAAGAAATGTACTCTGTGGATACAAATTCACATATAAGACACAGAATACAAATTGGTAAAGACTACCAATTTGACTTGACTGTGGTGAAGATGAAAAGTAAGAATGGTTTTATCTTTTATAAAGCGACACTAAAAATAACGGATTGTTGTGGAATTGAGCACGCTACTGCTGGAACAACAGTAGCTATTAAAAGGTAAAATAAGGGGCTCTATTTTTTATAGCCCCTTTAGTTGTATTTAAAAATAGTTACTATATCATCATAGAATAAAAAAACCGATCTAATTTTTATAGACCGTTTTTTTTACTATAAATGGATTATAAAGCTCTTGTATCTCTTTTTTTAACAGCAGTTTTTATGAATTCTGCTTCAGTTTGTTCATATTGTTCCTTAGTTTTGAATACTCTTACTGAAACTCAGTTAGAATTTACTTCTTTTTCTCCCACGATAAGGATATAAGGTACTTTCATAAGTTCAGCATTTCTAATCTTTTTATTCAAACTATCTGCACTCGTATCTACTGAAACTCTGATATTTTCTTTTCTTAAATCTTCACAAATTTTATTTGCATAATCGATGAATGGATCAGCCACAGGAAGAATTTTAACCTGTTCAGGAGCTAACCAGAAAGGGAATACTCATTTAGTTTCTTCTAATAAGAATGCAGTAAATCTATCAAATGTTCCAAATATTGCTCTGTGAATTACTACAGGAGTCTTTTTTTCTCAATCTTTGTCAGTATACTCTAGTTTAAATCTTCTTGGTAATAAGAAATCAAGCTGACATGTAGACAAAGTTACTTCTGGACCAACTGCAGGTTTTACTTCTACATCCAATTTAGGTCCATAGAAAGCAGCTTCTCCAATAGCTTCAGTATAAGGACATCCAAATTCATTCAAAACTTCTCTAAGTTTATTTTCTGCTTCATTCCGCATATTATCATCGTCAAAATATTTTTCTTTATCAGCAGGATCTCTTAATGAGAGTCTAAATTTATAATTAGTTAGTCCAAAATCTTTATATACATCAAGAATCAAAGTTACAACCTTTTTAAACTCCTCTCAAATTTGGTCAGGTCTAACGAATAGGTGAGCATCGTTCTGACACATACATCTTACTCTTTCTAGTCATTTAACTACTCAACTCGCCTCATATCTAAAATCTGTAGCAAATTCTCAAATTCTGATAGGTAAATCTCTATATGATCTCAGATCATTTGCATAAATTAGCATATGATGAGGACAGTTCATTGGTCTAAGCACAAATTCTTCTTCATCTACTTTCATTGAAGGAAACATATTTTCTTGGTAATGATCCCAGTGTCATGATGTTTTATATAAATCAACTGTTCCTACACATGGAGTATATACATGCATATAACCCATATTTCTTTCTTTTTCATAGATATAGTTTTCAAGTTGTTTTCTGATTACTGCACCATTTGGTAACCAAAGAGGCATACCTTTACCAACTAAATCATGAGACATGAATATTGATAAATCCTTTCATAGTTTTCTGTGATCTCTTCTTTTAGCTTCTTCTACCTCTTCAGCATAAGCTTTTAAATGTTCTTTATCTTCAAATGCCCAAACATACACCCTAGTCATCATAACATTATTTGAATTTCATCTCCAATAAGCTCAAGCTAATTTATCTATTTGAAATGCTTTAGGATCAATTTCTTTAGTGTTTTCTACGTGAGGTCCCTCACACATATCCAAGAATGTAGCAAATTTATCAGTGAATTTACCTGGAAATTTCTCTTGAAGATATTCAGTTATTCCTTCGTAGTATTTGATGTAATTTTCATCGATTCATTCCAAAATTCTATCTTTAGCAGCTTCTGCAATAGTATTTACATAGAATGAAATGCTTTCTCCATCAGCAAGAAATTCTCTTCTCATCTCATCCTTATATTTTTGTTTCATCAACTGATTAACTAAATAATCAGAAGTTTCTGCATCTACATCAATACGGATTAATTCCTGGCATTCTTTTATAATTTTTACCATCTGTTCTTGAACTTTTTTTAAGTCATCTTCTCAAATTTGTTTTTCCTCACTAAATAAGAAATCATAATACAATCCATTATCAATTGCTGGTCAGATTGCTACTTCTACATCTCGTTGCTGTACTCTTTGAATAGCTTCAGCTAATACATGAGCTAAAGTATGACGTTGTCTAAATAAGGGAGAGTCTTCATGATTCGACATTTTTATATGTATAACCTAATAAAAAATCCTACTTATTAGTAGGAGCTCATTGAATTCAAACAACACAAAACTCCTACCAAATTTGGTATAATGTAGTAGTTGTTACGGTTGTTATTAAATTCATAGCTATCAATCGGAATTATAAACTAATAAAAATTTATTATTTTTAATATAAAATGCAACAAGAAATATATTTTCTTCTTCTATTTTTGATGCATTTTATTATATATTATAACCGTAATCTGTTAATTATAAGACAACTTATTGGAAAATGAGGTTTTAGTCTATATTTGATAGATATTTGTTCTTAAAAAACGGAACATTTTATATTTTATTTTATACAAAATGAAAAAATTTTCTTTTCTCCTACTAGGAGCGTTTTTATTATGAACTATTACGTTTGCATTAGCTGATGAGAATAAAGATTCAGACAATGTAACATGAACAGTATCTGTATCTGAAGTTACAGCAGAAGTTACAACAACAGAAGTTGTGTCATGAACAAATACTGAAGTTACAACATGAGATGCCGCATATGATACGACACAATATGATGCACTTACATGAACAGCAACTACAGGTAATACAGCAACTACAGGTAATACAGCAGCTTCCGATTCTGCTAAATCTAAATATAGTGAAGAACAAGTTACTGCATACGAATGGGCTCTTGAAAAATGAATAACTACAATTAATGACATAGAAAAAGCTAAATTGGCTGATTGATTAACAAGAGCACAGCTTGCTAAAATGATGTCTCAATACATGACAAATGTTTTATGAAAAACACCTGTAGAAGCAGAAAAAGTTGAATATTCTGATGTGAATGAATCTTTAGGTGATTTAGCAGATTTTATTCAAACAGCATATGCTTACAAAATTATGTGAATTAATGCAGATGGAACTCCACTAAAAAAATTCAATCCAAATGGAAAAGTTACAAGAGCTGAATATGCAACAGTTTTTTCAAGAGTTTTGTTCGGAGATAAATATAATAAATCTGAATGAAATTATTATGAAGATCATATTAAGGCTCTAAAAGAAGCAGAAATTTTAACAAACGATACTCCAACGATCCAAGAAGTTAGAGGACGGGTTATGTTAATGATGTATAGATCAGTTAATAATGAATCATCTACTACTATTTGAATGCCAAATCCAGCAAGTGTGTATTGTGAAGCACAATGAGGAACTGTTAATATCGTAAAAGATGCAGATGGAAATGAAACAGAAATGTGTAAATTAGCTGATGGAACTGAAGTAGAAGAATGGGAATATTATAGAGCAAATAATACAGGAGCTGTAGAACCTCTTTATACAGAAGAAGATATTAAATCTGCTGAAAAAGTAATTAATGAAGAATGATTTGGTAAAATGACAGTTAAAGTAGAAAATATTAAATTAACATATATGGGAGATGAAAAATCTACTTCAGAATTAGAATATTGTAAAACTTTTGAAGAAAGAGAATGATTAACAGTTGATGAATGTGTTGTGTTTGAAAGTGAATTCTTTATTCCAGAACAAGATTCACAAATGGCATGAGCATTTGAACCAAATAAAACTCTTACAGGATATCAATGGTATCTTGGAAGAACAAAAGGATGAGAATGGAAAATATTAACAATGGGATACTAATTTAATAAGAAAATAATTAAAAGATTCTCTTTATAGAGAATCTTTTTTAAAATAATAAAAACGGTCTTAAATAGGTAAAATCATTATTATAAAATAACTTATAATCTTGAATAAAATCAGGATTTCTTTATAAAACTGTAGTTTTATGTTCTATATTTCATATAAGTGTTATCTCCAGAATATAGATATATTTGATTAGATTTTGAAACTACATGATTAGATTTGTATAAAGATGAACCAATTCAATTATGAATTGTAGAGATTGATGTTAATGGAAATATAATAGATCAATACCAGACACTTTTACGCCCAGCAAAAGAGCTTAAAGAACTTAAAAATATAGTAAGTTTTATTACAAATATTAATATAAAGGATTTAGAAACAGCTCCAACTCCATCTGAAGTTGAAGAAAAAATTACTCATTTTTTTTGAGATAATACAGTAATAATATGACACAATATTGCATTTGATTTATCATTTTTAAATCGTTTTTTCCCATCATTAAAATATAAATTTTCAATAGATACATTTCAATTATCACAGGCTATGGTGCCATATGCACCAAGCCATGCATTAGAAATTTTATCTAACTATTTAGAAGAAAAACCGTTGTTTTTACAACGGAAATCAAAGTT
>Ga0247609_10002094_pt1 | contig 21923 bp, 35 predicted proteins | sample 172DNAGHGlowgp2_FD_193487 | JGI IMG/M metagenome (GOLD analysis project Ga0247609, IMG submission 193487) | Sheep rumen microbial communities from Palmerston North, Manawatu-Wanganui, New Zealand - 1728 DNA GHGlow gp2 | ecosystem: Host-associated > Mammals > Digestive system > Stomach > Rumen ...
CATGTCCTTGCGCTTATTATATAGATTTATCCAAACATTAAAATATACTATTCCATTATCAATAAAAGAATCAACTTCACACTTTTGAAAACCCATATGAAATGTTTGATTCTCTATAGGATAATCAATATAATATTCTTCTTTATCACGATCATAATGGACTAAATCAGAAAATTTTGTCATTAAATTAGATCCTCTAAATATGCGCGATCTTCTTTAAGAAGAAGAGGCATAGAATAATCAGTTACCCAGGTTCCTTCCTCTCGACGGCAAGCAGTTCCTCGCTGCTTGTAGATAGGAATTTTATCCCAAGATTTGCCAATATTTTCAAGCATTGTTTTAATTTCTTTGCAAGATTTATTCATAAGCTCTTTATGAGAAAATTCAGCTTGACCGCATGAGAGAATAGAATTGCGCACCGCATCCAATTGCCGCCAATATATTAAGTTAACTACTTCTTCTTTTGGAATATTAAAGCAACGAGCATCAAAGGTTGCAACTTTTTCATTAATGCATTTTGAAAGAGTAATACTATAAGAAGAGGTAGGTTCTGCAGAGATTATGCGATTAGCATTTTCTGCGAAATATTTATTAAAATAATAAGTAGCAAGACTTGCTGAAATACTGCAAAGTTTATCAGTGCGATAGTCAAACCAAGCAGAGGTATTTAGCTGTGTGTAATCTTTAAGAATGAAAGTAATTTCATCGGATTGAACGTAACCGAAAATACAATTTTGAATTTGTTCACAAAGACTCTCCATAGTTTGAATCATAGCGTTTTGAAAGATGTTGTCAAAAGGACGATTAAGACCTTTTGTATAAGAATGAAAAGCGCGGCCATCTACGCGGATTGCAACAGGTGTCCGTCGCTGTAGATAGTATTGATTGCGCCGTTCATATTCTTTCATGCGTGTGCCTAAAGCATCATGTACAGGCATAAAGGGTTCTCCTTTCTATTTTTTTCTAATATTATTATAACATTTTTTTTATTATTTTTCAACTACGAGCACAAAAAATTCCAAAACAAAATTAAAATTGGGAAGTCGGTGCGGGTGATTGAGAAGGGCGCAAGGAGCTGCGCTTTGACATTTTTTCTTTGGTTTAGTAGTTAGGAAAATTGTCAAAGCGCAGCTGGCCAATATAAAAAAAAAGAAAAAAACAATCATTGATAAAAATATATAGATAAAAAATTTTTTAAATGAAAGGAGTCAATGACATGGCAAATATGACTTTCAAAGCAAGTCTATTACCAAATACCGATTTAGTGTATAGTCTTGGTTCTTCAACATAGAGATGGAAAATAAATGGATATGACCCAGATGCACGATATGTTAATATTACTGGTGATACAATGACCGGTACTTTAGGATTTAATTTAGATACAGATACTGCGATTATTAAAACAAAATATAATAATACAGATTATAATATTATCCGCAATCATAATAATGGTAATATATCTATTTCTGCTTCTGGACAAGGTTTATATATGGCCTATGAAAATACATCTTTTGTAGACTGGAAAAATGGTGGAATGTATCTTTCTCCAACTAGTGCATTAGGTTTAGGTACAACAAGCCCAGCACAAAAGTTACACATAAATGCAGGATTATTAGCTATTACTAATAATGGTAATACTGTTACTATTGGTTCATAGAATTCTGATTTTGCTCATATTTATAATAGTGCTAATATTCCATTTATTTTTAATAAAGATATATTGGCAACTGATAAACAGTGGCTTGGTTCTACTTCTTATCCTTGGGGAGGATTAAGATTAGGTGGAACTTCTCCTAGCATTCAATATCAAGGTTCAAAAGCTAACAAAGATATGATTGTAATGATAGATAATACGTCTGATGCTAATGGGAACGGAATCCGTATTGGAGGTGGAGGATTAGTAATTGTTGGTGGAGGAGAATCTGCTAGTACTTTACAAAGTAATTTAGGATATACTGGAGGTAGTGAAGCTACTGTAATTGGTAGTGATGGAGCTATTTATTTTTATCCAGGATAGGATAGCTATGATGCTTCTGCTCAATTGACGATGACAGCAAGTAGATTTTGTGCTGGAGTAGACGGAAATACTACTAGAGAAGCTCAGGTCCAAGTTGCAAGTGGTGGAGGTTCTTTATATTTATGGAGTCCTGCTAGTACAACTTCTGATAGAGGATTATACGCTCCTGCTCATGGTTCTGGAGGGGCAAAACATGTTATAAGAGTTAGTACTGATAATAGAGTCTATTTTTCAGATTCTTATAATGATACTCCAACAGCCTTAGCGTATTCACAAGCAGGATTGGCAGCATCTGCAATTACTTGGTTAACATGTTGGAATGGTTATGAATTAAGAGCTATTAGCAAAGCTGAGATGGCTAATGCAGTAGATAGTGCTCATAAATGGGTTCGATTAGCTGGAGACACTATGACTGGATAGCTAAATAATACTTTTGGAGGAAACGCTTCAGCAAGACATTATGAAAATGTAGCTTTTTATGAAAATAATGCTTCTTCATATACTGGTACAATTAAAATTAAATTACCAAATACAACTTCAAATATGGTAATGATGGTATTAAAAATTATAATTTTTGACTATAATTCTAATTCTGGATGTGAATTATTGATAAGTGGATATACATATAATGATAAAAAATGGTATAACGCAGCAGCATCTCCATAGGGAACTTTTACAAAAGGTATTCGATTAGCATATGATGGTACAAATTTTTGTGTTTTATTAGGTACTACAAGTTCTACTTGGAATTATAGTAAAATAATTTTAGCAGATGTATATAGTGGATATAACGCTTAGCCAGCGACTGGATATGCTATTTCATTAATTACTAGTGAAAGTGGATACACTATTTCTCAAACATTAACATCTTTCTTAAGAGCTGATAAAGTTTGGGGCGCAGTTTGGAATGACTATGCTGAAATGCGTGAAGTTCCAAAAGAAATAGAACCTGGTAGATGCGTGCGCGAAGTTGGCGATGATACAATGGTTCTTTCAACTGCGCGTTTGCAAAGAGGTTGCAAGATTATTTCTGATACCTTTGGTTTCAATATCGGAGAAACTGAAACTGCAAAGACGCCTATTGCGGTTAGTGGTCGTGCTTTAGTATATTTAGTGGAAGGGCGCGAAGCCGCCCGTACGCACATTGGTTGGCCAGTATGTTCAGGGCCTGATGGCACTGTCTCTATTATGACAGAAGAAGAAGAGGAAAAATATCCTAGCCGCATAGTGGGCACCATATCTTCAGTCCCAGATTATGAAGAATGGGGAACCGGTAAAGTTAAAGTAAATGGAAGAATCTGGATATATGTAAGATAATAATAAAAGCCTTTTAGAGTTAAAAAAACTCTAAAAGGCTTTTATTTTTTTTTATCAAAAATTTTTGGGTAAAATTTGTAAAATCTTTTCCCCATATTTTTATAGTATAATGACATAGAAAAAATGTCAAAAATTTGTGGAAAGGAGATACTTAGTTATGTATAATTATTATCCATAGCAAAATTTAAATAAACCCAATAACTTTTTACCACCAATACTAAAAGGTCATTAGGTATCTTCATTAGAAGAAGTAAAAGCAACGTCGATAGATTTTGATGGAACAATTTTTTATTTTCCAGACATTGCAAATAAAAGAATATATACAAAAGCAATGGGTATGGATGGATTGGTTACAATTAATATGTATGAATTAAAACCACTTCCTGTAGAAAATAACTCTGGAGATTTCGTAACGCGTTCTGAATTTGATCAAGCTCTAGCTCGTATTAGTGAACTCCTTGGTCAAAAGAAAGAACAAAGTAGTTCTATTCCAGACTTTTAAGGAGGTTTTTTTAAATGAATCCAATCCAATAGATGATGGCAATGGTAAAAGCAAAACAAAACCCTGAGCAGTTTATATTAAATTATTTACAAGGACAGAATAACCCAATGAGTTAGAACCTCCTTAAATTAGCCCAATCTCATAACTCACAAGATATTGAGAAGATTGCGCGAAACATATGCGCACAAAAGGGGTTGGACTTTGATACCGAATTTGCAAACTTTAAGAAAAACTTAGGTTTGTAAAAATATATTATTTAAGGAGGAAATAGCCTTATGTTTAATAGTGAAAATGGCTATTCTTTAGCAGACATCGCAGCCGCAACAGGCAATGGTGGCAACGGTAATGGATGGTTCGACGGCAATGGTGGATGGTGGATCATCCTGTTATTCCTCTTCGCTTTAGGCGGATGGGGCAACAATGGTAATGGCTTTGGTGTAGGAAATGGAGGCTCTACTGCAGCCGCACTTTATGGCATTGATAACATGAGTGAGATGAGCACTGCTATGGCAAATGGTTTCTACAATATCAATACTGGTTTACTTAATGGTTTTGCAGGAACTACAGCAGCAGTTAATGCTGGCACAAGTGCAATTCAATCTGATATCTGCAATATGGGTATGCAGAATCTTCAGAATACTAATACTCTCAATCAAGCAATTAATGCAAATACTATCGCGGGCATGCAGAATACCTTCGGTCTTACTCAGCAATTAAGCGCAATGTAGTCTGCACAGCAATTAGCAAATTGCCAGACCGACCAGAATATTGCAAGCAATTTCGCAACATTAAATTATAATCTTGCTACTGAAGCTTGCGCAGATCGTCAGGCAGTTGTTGATGGCGCACGTGATATTATGCAGAACTGCAATAATAACACTCGTCAGATTCTTGACTTCTTAGTGCAGGACCGCATCTCTTCTCTCACCAATGAGAACAGCGCACTTAAGACTCAGATTTCTCAGAGCGAACAGAATGCTTACCTCTTGGCTCACTTACAGCCAACTCCTTCTCCAGCTTATATTGTAGCCAACCCATATACTGGTAATTATGGTTATGGTTACGGTTATAATGGCAATGGATATTTCAATCCTGGGTTTGGTCCTGGCGTCCCTGGCTTCGGTCCCGGTCCATTTAATATTGCTTCTTAAGGAGGATAATAATTATGGAAATAACGGCTACTGCTTTACAAACTGTTGCTCCTAATGGGGTCGTTGTTTTCTCAGATACAACAGTCCCTGGGAATCCGTCAATCCTCCATAGAGAAGGTAGTGGATTAATAGGTATTCGTGGATTGACCAATCAGTGGCGCGCACGTTTCAGAGTTTCTTTTTCTGCTAATGTTGCTCTTCCTGCTGATGGTACAGCCACTACTCCTATTAGTTTAGCTATTGCTCTTAATGGGGAACCATTAAATTCTACTATTATGATCTCCACACCAGGAGTAGTAGAATAGTTTAATAATGTTTCGCGAACTGTGCTAGTAGATGTCGCACAAGGATGCTGCGCGCAGGTAAGTGTTGAAAACATAACTGCGGAGGATATTGATGTACAAAACGCCATTTTAAGCGTAGAAAGGGTGGCGTAATATGGATCAATTGAAAAATATTAAACATTCTTTAGTAAGTGCTGTTCAAACTCAATTAGGAGATTTAAAAAAGACAGATGCTAAAGAATTAGGCGAAGTTATAGATGCAATAAAAGACATTGAAGAAGCAATGTATTATTGCGCTATCACCAAGGCTATGGAAGAAAGCAAAGAAAAGAAAGAAGTTCCACAACAATATAGTAATATTAATTATTATATGGAACCAATGCGTTATCATGGTAACGGTGGCGGTATGATGGGATAGAGTGATGGTAATAGTAATTCTAACGGTAGCTCTATGCGCAATTATACTCCTTACATGGAATATGCCCCTTATATGATGGCTGCGCATTATTAGAATAATGATAATGATAATATGCGCAGTTATAATTCTCGTCGCATGTATATGGAGATAAAGAATGACCCTGACCATAATAAAGCATCAAGAGAATTGGAACATTATTTCCAAGATCTCGCAAGTGAAATCAATGAAATGATTCAAGGATCTTCAAATGAAGATAAACAATTATTAGTAACCAAACTTACTTGGTTAGCTAATAAGATCAATAATAACAAATGATTTCTTTTGTTATTAACGGGATAATATGGGAGGTGCGCATAGTACCTCCTACATTCCCCTTACTACTAACCACTTCTGGAACCTTTACATTAGGATGCTGTGATAATGATACTAAAACTATATATATAGCAGATGGATTAACCACTAAACAATTTCGGAAAGTATTATGTCATGAGATAACCCACGCTGCAATGTTTAGTTATTAGGTATCATTAACATATGATTAGGAAGAACTAATTGCTGATGTTATTGCAACATATGGTAGCGAGATAATTACTGTAACTAATCGAGTATTCTATAAAATAAAAAATTAGGATAGACTTATATAAGTCTATCCTAATTTTTTTTTTCTTATCTTATTCTAATCCAGATTCTTCCATTTACTTTAACTTTGCCAGTTCCCCATTCTTCATAGGTTGGAATTTCACTTATTGTTCCTATAATTCTACCAGGATATTTTTCTTCCTCTTCATCTGTCATTATAGAAACAGTGCCATTAGGACCTGAACATACACAATATCCTATATGCTTTTTAAATTCTTCAATGCTTTCATATGGATAAGCCAATACTCTTCCTGAAGAAGCTATAGGAGTATCATATCCATTTTCTTTATCTTGTCCAATAGCAAAACCAAAAGTATCAGAAATTATTTCACATCCACGTTCAAGACGTTTAGTAGTAAGTGCTAGTGATCCATCGCCTATTTCGTGCACGCATCTACCTGGTTCCTGCTATTCTTTTTCTATTGGATTATCTTTGCGGTATTCAGCATAGTCATTCCAAACAGCTCCATATGTTCTACCAGTATAAACATACCCATTTCGACAATTTATACTTACTGCACTTTTTCCAGTACAAGTCTAACCAGTACAAGAGGTTGTGAAAGATACTCCATACCAAGATGATATAACAAAATTATTTAATGTTCCGTTATATGTAGCTGCTTGATCATTTGGTCCATTATAAATAGAATTATTGCCTTTCCCATTATACTAAATAGCTCCTGTCATTGCCCCACCTGTTAATTTTAAATACCCAGAAGCAATATTTAAGCCATTCTAATCTTGAGTAGCCTTAGTTGCACTTGCAGCACTTCCACTTATATTTCCATTTAAATACCCATAAATCTAATCTATATAAGCATATTTCCAATACCAAGTAGAAGTACCTAAATAGTTATGACCATTGCCAGCATTTCCTGCCTAAGAAGGCAATAATCCATAACTAGTATTTGAAGTCCCTACTTTAATCCAATTGTTAGCTCCATTAGGAGGTAATAATGCAGGATAACTCTCAACAGTCATCTTAGGAATTCCTATCCAAGATTGCCATGTCCCATTATTTTTTCCTCTTACATATAATCCACCATTACGATAATCTTGAGCAATCTGTGCTACCCAACTTGTATTATATCCCTAAGTATATATTGCTCCATCATTGGTAGATGCACCTAAAGAAGTTGCTGGCCCATTTGATGTATAATACCCAATACAATTATACATTATATTATTACAATCTCTTTCTCCTATGCTTGAATTACCAACATGTAAATCAATAGCTGCAGGGACTCCAGCATTCCAATACACTGGTTGTTGAGCGCTACCATAGCTATCTGCTGTTCCAATATATAATTTTGCCCATCTTGATGTACTAGATCCTAAATTTTTAGTATTAGTATCACCATAGGGATATAAATGACCATTAACATATATATTTCTATTAAAATAAAAAGGAATATCAGCACTATTTTCTATATGACAATAAGAGCTATTTTGTGATCCAATAGTTAAAGTATTAGAATTATTAGTAATTTTTAAAGTATTTTCACTAATAGTATCGCTCCAGGTTTGATCCCCTCGATAAAAATAAGCGGAACTACTAGATCCTAATATCTCAGCTTTACTCCAACTTACGTCAGCAGAACCATTAACACTTTTTCCAGTTCCGCCGATTGTAATTGTCCTGGCAGTTCCCCAATTTGCTGTTGTAATATTGGCAGTCCCATCAAATGATGTTCCATTAATATCTCTTGCAGTTTGAAGTTTAGTAGTAGTAGATGCATTACCAGCAAAATTAGTAGCTGTAATAGTATCAGTACTTGGATTAATAGTTATTGCTGTATCATAAACTGCTTCATAAGCAGTTCCAGATGTAGGAGATGAATTTGAGCTAGCTAAAATTTTATAATTAACATTATCAGATTTAGCGGTTTGTTTAACTAAAATATCTGTTCCTATTATATTTTCCCAAGATGGCGCTGTATTTGTCCCATTGGATTTTAGGAAATATCCAGAAGTTCCTGCACTGGTAGGAGCATAAAAATTCGCAGATGAAGTATCTGATCCATTTAATTTTATTGTTGGGATACTAACTGAACATTCTGTAGGAATACCAGCGTTCCAATAAATAGGCTTTGAAGAAGAACCATAGGTATCTTGGGAACCTACATATAGTTTTGACCAATGATAAGCAGAAGAACCAAGTGACTAAGAATTATTAGTATTTGGTAATAGATTTTTAACTATCTAGATTGCGGCTACACTGCTATAAGACTAACGTTTTAAAATAGCTCTATAATACTCAGGATCTCCTTCATTACTACCATCTTTTTTAAATCTAAACTAAACAATATCATTTGTTTTTAAATATACATTTCCATTAGCATTATAAGTTCCAGTTCCAGAGCCACCTTTAGTAGTAAATCTTTGTGTTCCATTTACTAGAATTTCAAAATAATCATAATTATGTTCTGCATTTACAGTAGCTTCAACAATTAAAGCAAAATTTGATAAAGCTTTCCATTCTGCCATAATTATATTATTAATATTGTGTATTCCCTATGTAACCCCTGTTAAAGCCCAACAATTATTAGTTGTGTCATATTCCCATGGATAAGTAGCATCTGTATTGTTTATAGTAAAATAAGTACTTATATTAGTAGTATCAATAGTAGTAGCAGATCCAGATAAGGTATAATCTGCTCCAGAAAAAACTTTTCCAACGCTATCTGTTCCGAGATAGAATTCACTATTTGCATATATTTTTTTTGCTACTGCTAATCCTCCTGCAATAGTAACTGCCGCTTCAGTTGAACTAGTTGCGTCTGTTGTTCCTTTGAAAGCGGCTATATAAGAACTAGCTGCGGTACCAGATAAGATTAAGCCTCCATGCCAGGTTGGGGCAGTATTATTTCCAGCTCCAATTAATGGATAGCCAGAAGTCCCATAACTTGTAGGAGCATAAAAAGTTGCTGTAGAAGCGGCTTTACTTGTCCCGTTTAAGGTAACTGCTGTTCCTCCGGCATAAGTATTTCCTGCAGTAATTGTTCCAGAACTAAAATAAACTGGAGTAGTTGCATTACCTGCTGTTATATTTATAGCTTCTGGTGTTCCATTTGCTGTAAAATAAACAGGTTTATTCGTATCTCCTATTTTAGAAGTATTTGTTAATTTTGTAGCTTTTGTTGCTGTTCCTGCAAAATTAGTTGCAGTAATAGTGTCGGTGCTTGGATTGACTGTTATTGCAGTATCATATACTGCTTCATATGCTGTTCCAGAAGAAGGAGAAGAGTTAGCACTCATCAAAAGTTTATAATTTACGTTATCAGATTTTACAGTTTGTTTCACTAAAGTGTCTGTTGTAGCAATATTTTGCCAAGTAGGTGCGGCCCCTGATCCATTAGATTTTAAGAAATAGCCTGATGTGCCAGCGCTTGTTGGAGCATAAAAATTTGCTGAAGTGGTATCTGTTCCATTAAGCTTTATAGTAGGAATTGCATTTGTACATTCTGTTGGTACACCAGCATTCCAATAAATAGGTTTAGAGGAAGAACCATAAGTGTCTTGAGAACCTATATATAATTTTGCCCATCTGTAAGAGGGTGCCCCTAAATTCTATGTATTACTGTCTGATGGGACTAAATTTTTTACTATCTAAACAGCTGCAATACTTGAATAATTTTGTCGTGATAAAACTGCTCTATAATATTCTGTAGGTGTTGCGGTTACACTACCATCTTTTCTTAAAATAAATCTGACAATATCATTGGTATTTAAATAGATAGTTCCTCTTCCAGATAAATTTTTTCCACCTTTTTGGAATTTATTTACTCCATTTACATCAATTCTTAAATAATCTGCAGTCTAAGATTCAGAATGTATTGTATAATCTATATGTAAAGCCATTTTACTTAAGGCTTTCCATTCTGCCATAACAACGGAAGCGATATTATCAATATCTTGAGTAACCCCACTTGATTCCCAATAATTTTCTGTTGTATTATATGTCCATGGATATGTATTATCGACTGAATTTTCAGTAAAATATGTAGCAAAATTATCATGAGTAATAGTAGTAGTTGAACCTGATAAAGTATATTCTGCTCCAGAATAAATTTTACCGATATTATCGGTGCCAATATAAAATTCACTATTGCTATATAATTTTTTAGCTATTCCGAGACCACCTGCAATAGTAACTGCAGCTTCTGTATAACTGGTAGCATCTGTCGTTCCTTTAAAAGAAGCTATGTAGGATCCAGTTGCAGTACCAGATAAAACTAAACCTCCATGCCAGATTGGAGCAGAGGTTGTTCCGTCTCCAATTAATGGATATCCTTTTGTTCCTCCATTGGTTGGAGCATAAAAAGTTGCTGTAGAGGCAGCTTTACTTGAATTATTTAAAGTAACTGCAGTTCCTCCTGCATATGAGCTGCATTCTGTTGGAACTCCTGCATTTAAATAAATAGGTTTAGTAGTTGAACCTAAAGTAGTATTTCCAAGTTTAGTTGCACTAGATGCATTTCCAGTTAATGTTCCGTATATATTCCATCTTTTATTAGAAGAACCAAGACTATACCCTAAATCGGTATTTGGTAATAGACTTGTTTTAAATGTCATATTAGCCATGTCATTGACTCCTTTCTTATTTAGTTCTATATCTAATAAAATTTAAAAAAAATATATTATTTTTTTTCTTTTTTTTGTCCGAATAAAGAAGATCTGCGGTTTGACAATTTTTTATAATACTTTACTTGTGAAAAATTGTCAAACCGCAGATCTAAAAAAATAAGATAGACTTTAAAGTCTATCTTATTTTTAATCAGGTCCCATAACAGTAACGTTACCATTAACATCAACTTCAAAATGGAATGTAATAAAACCTGATGTGCTACCATTAGGAACGGTAATATCAAATGCTGAAACTCCAGTTGATGGAGCAACAAGTTTGACACCTTTAAGATAATATGTACTACCATTCCAAGTAGATTCTGCTACTGCTCCAGAAGCACCCTAAGCAGAAGTATGAGCTGGCATATATCCTGCTGTATTCGTATAGGTTACAGCCGCACGGCCAGCAGTTCCTTTTGCTAATACACTAAGTCCATTGTTATATTCATCTGTTGAAGCAGTGGTAATAACATTTGAAGCAAAGGTTGCAGAAGCAGCTTTGCCACTTAATGCACCACCAGAGAAACTTAATGTAGCTGCAGGGATATAAACTCTGCTCGCTGAACTACCTACATTTACAGCAGTAGGAGCTGCAGAAGCCTAAGTGCCTGCAGCATGAGCAGCAATAACGCCTGCCGCATTCTAATATGTAAATGCTGTGCGATTTGCTGTACCAGTAGCTGCCGCATCAATATAGTAACTTGTTGCGGTTGTAGTGGTAGTCATACCTGTAACAGTAATAGCTGTTGTTGTACTACCACTTACTACGCCACCTGCAAAACTAGGCGATACAACAGGAACATAATAATTAGTTCCCGCATTGATAGTAGGACTACCTTCATAATCATTAGTTTTACTTCCTGTCCCGATATACCCAGCAGTAGTAATAGTTGCAGTTGCCCTTGCTTTCCATTTAGTTGCTACTGTTCCTCCTGGATCAAGAGTTAGATAATTAGTTCCATTAGTTCCAGAAGGTTTAGTAGTTGTAAATCCATAAGTTGATGCATTATTAATAGATACAGATGGAGTAACAGCGCCTGCAGTTACCTAGCTAGCAGTTGCGCTATAATCACCCATAGAAATTGTATAAGTAGTTGCATCATTCTACCCGACTGTTCCTTCATATTTGCCCCAAGGGATTGTTAATATATTACCATTTTGAGTAATATCACTAGGAGATTTACTTGGTATTTTACCAGTTAGTAAATTACCATTTGCATCATATGCTGTAAAACTAGCTAGTATTTGATCAGTTGCTGAAATAGTAACATCACTTGAAATAAATTTACCAATATGGATCTTTAAGTTATCAGTATATCCTTTATTAATATATAAATAACCATCAGTTGTGTCAATAACAGGTGCGGCAGTTGTATCAGTAATATCAACATATGTTACTCCTGAACTTGCTGTATTTGCAAAGCTTGCTGCAGGAATAGATCCCTAGGTAATCCAACCAGTATTCCAGGTGGCTGTTCCTCTCGTTGCAGTTGTTCCACTTACAGAAGTTGTCCCTTGTGAAATAGAAGTTGTTATAATCTTCCAATATCCAACTCCACCATTATTAGTATTAGTGTGCACAGCAACATATCCTGCACTATTAGAATATCTAGGAGTAATAGTTACATTTTTATCACTAGAAGTACCAGCTGTAAAATATGTGCTCATACCAGTATTTGCATAACTAGTAGTAGGAGTTACAGTTGTCATTTTATTGATAGTAATTGTTCTATCTGTTGGATAATAACCAGCATAAACAGTTATTGTCTAATCACTTGCGCTTGAAGTTACTGAACTCGCTGATAATGTTGATTTCTTTATAAAATATTCAGTATTTTTAGTATTTGAAGTAAGATCTGTTGCTGCAGAAACTGTTGCTGCTGAACTAGTTGGTAGATAACCAGCTTTAGTATTTTGTTTAGTAATTGCAGCTCTGTTAACCTTACCAGATCCAGAAGCGGTTAATTTATAATATCCTGATGCTGCAGTAGTAGCTAAAGCTACTTTATCATTAGTATCATAGCTGGAACCATTATAATAGCCGTTGCTTGCTAAACTACTATTACCGTCTCCTTTTGTTAATCCGCCTCCAGTTACTGAATATTCAGCTGCAGTAATTGGAAAATATTTTACTATTCCACTTGCGCTTCCTGCTGTTAATGCTCCAGTTGAGAACCAACCAGCTGTCTTGACTTTTGAGCTACCAGATGCGCTAAGAGATACGGCTACGTAATATCCACTTGTAGGTTCAGTGGTTGCTTTAGTTCCCATTACTGCAGAAATATTAGTGCCGGCATTTGATCCATCTGTTGTATAAATACTTGCATCAGCTGTGGCAGTATTGCCTTCTGCTTCGCCTGCACGGATTGGAACATATGTTACTGCGGAAGCATTTGCACCAACACTTAAAGTAGCATTTGCTTCTTTATCATAATTTGTTGTATCACCATATCCAGCTGTAACAACACTAGGTGTTGCAGTAATTGTATTAGCTTTAGCAGCACTTTTAACAGAAATAAAATATCCATTAGTTGGTGCACTTGTGCTAGCAGTTGCTCCACTGGCAATAACATTAGTTGCTCCAGTTGCAGTAGTTGTAGTAACAGAAATAGCAGGAGTAACTTTTGCCGTTCCAGACATTGCTGCTTTAATTTTAATTTTTTCAACGGTTGCACTAACACTTGCCGTACCAGTAGTTGAGCCAGTTACGTCACTTGCTAGCCATCCTGCAGAAGATACTGTTGCAGTAGCGGTACCAGATATACTTGCTGAACCACTAATTCCGAAATTATTATTTGTGCTATCATAGCTATAATTTAAAGAAGAAATAGTTGCTGCACCAGTGGCCGCATTTGTTACTGTCGCTTCTGGAATGGGTAAATAATATGTGCTTGTCTTTCCAGATAATGATAAATTATTAGCTGTAATATCACTTAAATTTCCAAGAAATCCTTGTGTTAATCCACTCTTTGAAAGAGTAATGGTTTTATCAGATTCAGTTAAAGTTAATACAGTATAATATGCAGTATCAAAAGAATTACTAGTCTATGGAGTAATAGCAATTCTTGTCTTTCCAGATACTGCAGTTGTTGCGGCAGCTGCAGTTGGAGCAGTTAATTCTCCACTTGCAGTTACTGTTGCTTTAGCAGTGCGGATTGGAAAATATTTAATATTATTATTTGTAGTAGCCGCAGTTAATGCGCCTGTTCCAATCCATCCTGCTGTTGTTATTTTTGAACTACCTGAACCACTAGCATTTATAGCTATATAATAGCCTGAAGTCGGTTCAGTAGTTGCTTTTGTTCCTACTACACTAGTAATCTTACCAATATTAACACCAGCATTACTACCATTTGTAGTATAAACATTTGCGTCTGCAGAAGCTGTATTTGCTGCAGCAACTGCAGATTTTACATTTGTTGTTATTTTAATATCTTTATCTACGTATTTGTTTGCCGTTGATAGAAGTATATAACTTCCACTCTATTGATTAACAGTAAAAGTTGAGGCAAACTGTCCGTCAGAAGTACTTAATGTCGCCATTTCCTTTTACCCTCCTTTTACTGTTATTAAGCTACTGTCCAACCAGTTACGCTATAAGTTCCATCATATGTACTTAATCCACCAACTATTCTAGCTCCATTGGTGTCAAAAGCTTCATATCCAACACGCAATACATTAGAAACAACATCAGCTGTATCGCTGTCTGGAATCAAAGTACCTAAACTAATTTTTGTATTTGCAAAGTATCCTTTATTAATATATAAGTATCCATCTGAGGTAAGAATAGCTGGACTTGTTACTTCCGTATAAGTTTGACCAGAGGTTGCTGTATTTGCTAAACTACCAGAAGCTAAAGTAGCTACCGTTACATTATTATCAATCCAACCTGCTCCAGTTGATTTTACTACGTTATTAGTAATACCAAAAGTTGCTGTAGCTATAGGATAGTAAGCAGTTGCAGTATTAGAACTTAGAGAAGTAGATGCAGCTAGATATCCGCCTGTGCCAACAGAAACAGTACCAGAACCAGTGACAGTAATATATTTACCAGAAGTTGGTTGAGTGGTTGTTTTAGTTCCTAAAGTAATATTACCACTAGAAGCATTCGCAACTCCTGCTCCTTTAGCTAAAGCACCAGAAGTTAACGGGATATATACTTGTAATGTTCTTGCGCTTGAAGTTACATTATTAACTGTTATCTAGTTTGTATTGCCAATCCATCCAGTAGTTCCTAAAGATACAGTAGGAGCAATTGATTTGGCAGGGATAGCTACTTGAATTGCTACATAATTACCAGATGTTGGTTCGGTAGTAGAAGCAGATCCTGTAAAAGCAATAGCGTTTACATTTGCTCCATTATTATCTCCATCGGTATTATATTTAGTGATTGTAGGCGCTCCAACCTAAGAAGAATTTCCTCCTACAGTAATTGCTCCAGATGTTATTTTTGCGTAATAAAGTTGGCTTTTTCCAGTAATGGAACCAGAAGTACCAATCTAACTTATTGCTCCTAAATAGCCGGCGGTAGAAATTGTTTTAGTAAAAGATAAAGCAGAACTAGGAGTATTAGGAGCATTAGCGGTAAATGCTACATAATATGTTGAATCAATATCGCTGGTTGAAGTTGTGAATGATCCATCTATATTAACTTGTGTTTTATTTGTAATAGCACTTGCTGTATTTGCTAAAGTAGGTGTTGTTGCAGTGCCACTTACAGTTACGTTTGCAGCAGCAGCAGTTCCACTACTCATTGGTGCAACTATAACTGTTCTTGCCGAATTATAACCTGCACTAATATTAATTGTTTGATTAGAGTCAACAGAAGGAGTAATGGTTGCTCCAGAATTAATTGCAGTATCTCCATTTTTTAAAGTTGATTGCGCAATACGACCAACGATAACTGATTCATCTTGCGCACTAAGACCTGAAGTAGTAATCCAACCAGGTGTACCAACTGTTAAAGTTCCTGTCAAAGCAGTTGATAATGGATAATATCCTTGACTGACAGTTCCAATTGTTATATTTGTAGAACTTTTATCAGTAATTGTTAATGCTGGGTTTTGTGCTGAAGGAATAGTTGATTTTATAGAAATATTTTTATCAAGAAATTTATTTTCAGTAGTTAATAAATCAGTAAAAGTACCTGCGCCTGTCGCAGTTTGTTCTAATACCCATAGATTATTAGTGGTATCATTTCTCATTGTTGCCATAAGGTTTTGCCCTCCTTGTTATTAAGCAATTCCGCCTGTGTAAACAGGCACGGTTACATCTTCTGAACCGTCATATACATAAGCCCCTCCTGCGCCAAACGTTAACTTATGGGCAACCTTTTGCGCTGTTCCACTTATAATATCACCAGCGTTTGCAATTTTAAGATACGTTGTAGATATGCGGTCATTATTTTCATCAGCATAAGCCTTTTGAGCGCCCCATGCATTGACAGCCATACGTGTACCTGTTGTGCCACCTTCACCCGCGGTATCTATATAGAATATACCTTTTACCGCATCAAAATACATATAACCTTTTGTATAAATTGATGGCAATTCACCACGGCTATCAATATTATTAAATATTTTAAATAATGCCATATAGAAGAGACTCCTTTCTTCGTAAAATAAAAAATAGGGAAAATAGCAAGACGCTATTTCCCCTATAGAAAAATTTTAAGAAAAAGGTGAAACGTATCTTACTATTTCAATTAATTTAAAAAAATAATTTAAGTTATTAAATACGTTTGTCCTAAATATATAATTTAAAGTATGTTATATTTTTATCAAAGTAAGTCGTAGTTGAAAATTAAAAAAAATTATGTTATAATATATATACAAAAAAAATTGGGGAGGATCACTTAGAATTTATGCTGTAGTAATATTAACAAGATTTGACAATTTAAATTTTTTATGTTATAATTATTTTTAGAAAAGTAAATTTTAAATTAAAAAGGAGAACTTTTTATTATGCTTAAAAATATTACCGCCGATGCGAAAGAAATTTTTGAATATGGTTTTGAAGGCATTATTAAAATTGGTGAAACATCTAATAAGGTTTTACAGAGTATTGAAATTGAAAGAGATGATGATATAGGGAATATTAGTAGAGATATTAAAGAGTTGACAGAATATGCGGTCGACGGAGTTGTGCTGGCCGCAAGAGTTTGTAAGAAAATTTTAGAAGCAATTGATATTGATGAATTATAATAAAATAGAAAGTGAGAAAATAAAGATAATGAAGAATATGTTAATGGACATTCATGAATTGGTTAGTTATAGTTTTGATGGAATTATTTGGATTGGAAAAATTGGAATTAAAATATTGGAAAAGATAAGAGATGAATTTAATAAAATTGATATTGATGAATTAATTAAATAATATTTAAAAGAATCTTTAAAGGTCTAGAAAATCTTTAAAGATTTTTTTGGTTGACAATTAGAAATTTTTATGATATAATTTTTTAAGAATAAATAAGTAAATATATTTTTAAGAAAGGAATAAATCTATGAAAGTTATTTTTAATAAAGATGAAAATACTGCAAAAACATGCTTTTTAGCTTCTGCTAGAGAACAATATTTTATAGAAGCAAATGCTACACGATTAATATTAACAATTCCATATGAAGAATCAGTAATGATTGATTTAAAAGATTATTTTTATAGAACAAAAATAAAAACTATTACTGTTTATAGTAATAATGAAAAAATTATTTATGAAACAAATAAATATATAAAAGTTTCAAATATTTCTTATTCAATTACTGACAGTGCTAATTATGATACAATCTTTTTAGATTTTGTTGAGGATATATAATTATGGCCTTGACATAGGGAAGTTATATCTCACATGATGATTTTAATAATCTAAAAAATAGAATTATTAATGAAGTAAAAAGAAGATCAACTACTTCAGTAGATGCTACTTTAGGAAATGATTATAATCATAATACATTTACTTCTATTCCAAATATCCCAATTAAATCATTTGCAGATTTTATACAAAGTGATTATTTTAATTTATTATTAAATTTTTTTAATAATTTTAAGGATTTCCCTTTAGATAATTTAAACAATATTTATTCTGATGCATTAGTTAACTAGTATGATATAATTTATGCTTTGGATTTATTATTAAATCTTATGACATCATTAGAAAATGAAAATAGATAGAATAATGATGATTGTAAAAATGAGTGTATGGGACTATGTACTAATAATTGTGCTGATAGTTGTTCAGATAAATGTACTTCTTGCAGTGGTACATGCAGTGGTACATGTAGTGGTACATGCAGCGGTACATGCAGCGGTGGATGTAGTGGTGATTGTAGCGGTGGATGTAGAACATGTGCAGAATCTTGTGGTGGCTGTGGTAGTACATGTGGCGGAAATTGTACTACATTATGTGGAACAGGTTGCAGCTCTATAGGGATGCATCCAGATGGATAAAAAGGAGAGCTTAATAAAAAAAATGCAAATTATTATATAGCCAGATGATATGTTATTAATAGAAAAAGCATATTATGAATATAATGCTTCTTTAAATATTTTATCATATTTATTAAAACAAAAAGAAATTAATGAGAATTATTTAAATCAATATTTAAAAAAATCAGAAGAATATTATATTTATTTTGAAGAATTAAAGCAATCTATTTTCATAAAATATCAAATAAATATAGCTAATTTTAAAAATTATTCTTTTGATTTTGAATCAAATATTTTAATTTTAGAAAGAAAATAAAAAGAATGAAAAGAAATTTTATGGACTATTTATATTTTTTATATAAAAATAATTATAAAAATATGTCTGCTAATAGTATCACATTTCAAGTTACTGATGATTGCTGTTGTAATTGTTCATATTGTTATCAAACAAATAAAGGTATAAAATATATGAATGAAAATACTGCAAAAACAATTGTTGATTTATTGTTTCAAATGAGCCAAAATACTACAAATTAGTTTATAAATAAAAATACAATAGGTTTGGTTTTAGACTTTATTGGAGGAGAACCATTATTAAATATAAATATCATTGATTATATTTGTTCTTATTTTATGGATAAATGTTTATCTACAAATCATATTTGGACAAATAAATGGAAAGGCAGTATGATTTCGAATGGCGCATTATATTTTGATCCAAAAGTACAAAATTTTTTAAATAAATTTGAAAATATTTTTTCTTTTAGTATTACTTTAGATGGCCCAGAAATAATTCATAATAAATGCCGAAAATATAAAAATGGTGAAGGAAATTTTAATGATGCTTATTTAGCTTTTAAAGATTGCTAGAAACGATTTGGTAACAATAAAACTAAAGTAACTATTTCTCCAGAAAATCTTAATAATATTAATGAGATTATTGATTTTTTTATTAATGAAGGAATTACTGATATTTATGCAAATCCTATTTTTGAAAATAATTGGACATATTTAGAAGCAAATATTTATTATTATCAATTAAAAATAATGGCAGATAAATTATTATTAAATAATAATATTTATTGTTCTTTATTCATGTCAGATATTGGCAAATCATTACCTCCTTCAAAATTAGAAACTTGGTGCGGTGGAACTGGAAAAATGTTAGCATTTGATCCAGATGGAAATGCTTATCCATGTTTACGCTATATGGAATCTTCATTAGGGAATTCTTAGCCACCTCTTATAATAGGCAATTGTTTTGATGGTATTTATAATACCCCAGAAACTAAAAAAATATATACTGATTTATGTTCTATTACACGACGGACACAAAGTACCGATGAATGTTTTTATTGTCCAGTTGCCTCAGGATGTTCTTATTGTTCAGCATATAATTATCAATGTTTTGGAACTGCAAATAGCAGAAGCACTAATATTTGTAATATGCATAAAGCACGAGTATTAGCTAATGTTTATTATTGGAATTTATATTATGAAAAAAATAATATTAATAAAGTATTTGAAATGAATTTACCAAAAGATGATGCTTTAAATTTTATAGATGAAAAAGAATATAATATGTTACTAGATTTGGTAAATTCAAGAAAAGAAAAAATAAAAACCCTTTAAAGTTTTTCAACTTTAAAGGGTTTTTATTTTTTATAAAAAATAGTTGTTAAAGGAGATTGCGGCAATTTATTTTAATTCACTTGCCGCATATGAATTTTTTAAGTAATTGGTCACGAAAACTTATAAAGGAGAAAAGTCTTCGTATAATCAAGCCTGAGAATACCACCCTTTTCTCAAACTTTCTATATATATTATAACATAAATTTTTTTATTTTGCAAGTACGAACTACATTAACTTGGTAATTATCTTATTCTTATCCAGATTCTTCCATTTACTTTTATTTCTTCCCATTCAAAATTAGCCTAATGACCAGCATGCCATATTTCATAATCTGGAACAGCTGATATCGTTCCAATAATACACCATGGATATAATCTTGCTTCTTCTTCTGTCATTATACTTATTGTCCCATTTGGCCCACTACACACTGGATCTCCTATATGTTTTTTAAACTCTTCTTTATCTTCATATGGATATGCAAGTACACGTCCACTTGCTGCAGTTGGCGTTTTTGCTGTTTCAGATTCTCCAATCGCAAAACCAAAAGTATCAGACACAATTTCGCAGCCTTTTTGTAAACGTTCTGTTGTAAGTTCAAGAGTATCGTCTCCAATTTCTTTAATACATCTGCCTGGCTCTATTTTTTCCTTTGTTTCTCTAAATTCTGCATAGTCGTTCCAAACAGCACCATAAGCTTTAGCCATACGTATTGTCCCATCTGCGCACTATATTCTAAAAGGTCGTAAACTATTAAAAGTGCCATATTGGTCACCTGAATTAGTTACTAATGCCCATAAACTATCCCCATCATTTCTAAACATTACGCCATAATTTCCATAAACAGCTCGAAACTAGGCATAACTATTATATAATCCTCTTGAACAAATTTCACCAAAACAATACATTAATCCGCCTCTGCTTATGAAAGGACCATTGTCTCCTACCCCTCCTGGCCTAAATTGTAAACTTCCATCAAGAGTTGAAGTTCTGGAAGCTATATCCCATATATGACTACCATTATTTAAACGTAGATATGCCCAAGTACCTGCAGATACAGTATTTGTAAACCCAGGAGATGCGGTATTTGTTAAAGTACCAGTCATTGTATCTCCTGTTACATTAACATATCGTGCATCTAAAGTAGAATAATCTTTGGTTGTTAAAATATAATAAGTTGGATTAGATGATAGTCCTGCTGTTACACTTGGAAATCTATAGTTTTCATAATAACCACTTAATGTCCCACTTGAATTTTCTGCATAATGACGGAAGGTAATAAATCCTCCCTTATTAGCATCTCTACTAGTCCACATAAGCCCATAAATTCCGTTGCTTTTATCTGAAAAGCGCATTCTAAATTGTGAACCATTTGTGGTTGTATTTGTTGCAGTAATAGTATTTGCATAAAAATCGTTTGATAATGTATTATTCCAACTTTGATCTCCTCTATAAAAATAAGAAGCATTACTTGATCCTAATATTTCTGCTTTTGTCCAGCTCACATTTGCAGATCCATCCACAGACTTATCAGTATTACCTATTGTTAATGTCCTTGCAGTTTTCCATTTATCTGCGGTACTAGCATTGCCTGTTAAGTTTCCATATATATTCCATTTTTTATCATCAGAACCAAGACTATACCCTAAATCGGTATTTGGTAATAGACTCGCTTTAAATGTCATATTAGCCATGTCATTGACTCCTTTCTACTTTTAATTAATTTAATATCTAATAAGATTGGAAAAATATATTGTTTTTTTTTTTTTTTTTTTAACAAAATAATGCAATAAAAAAAAAAAAAAAAAAAAAATAAAAGTGATTTTAGTTCTTAAAGTAGAAAAATTAATATAAATGAAATTAAAAAAAAATAATATTTTTTTTTAATTTTTTTTTTTTTTTTTTTATTAATAATTA
>Ga0247609_10002095_pt1 | contig 21909 bp, 23 predicted proteins | sample 172DNAGHGlowgp2_FD_193487 | JGI IMG/M metagenome (GOLD analysis project Ga0247609, IMG submission 193487) | Sheep rumen microbial communities from Palmerston North, Manawatu-Wanganui, New Zealand - 1728 DNA GHGlow gp2 | ecosystem: Host-associated > Mammals > Digestive system > Stomach > Rumen ...
ATGAGTAAAACCGTGCATCTTAAAAAGAGAATGCTTAGTTCTTACTTCTACCAAATATTTTCCATCATCTAATAATTCTAATTCTTCAGTATAAATCCAAGACCATGGATAGAAATCGTGTAATAAACCTGCTATAGCACAGACTCTTATATCAGCATTAAATATTCTCGCCATCAAAAAAGAACGAAAAGAAACCAAAATAGAATGATCCCACACACTTAATTTATGATGATGAGGAAATAATTTTCTTTTTTGAAACTCATCATTTAAAAGAATTTCTTCTACTATCTCATACCATTGTTCAAAAAGCGGATGTAGTATTATCGAATTATCAATGCACGAAAGTACATCCTTATCATAATAATTACTTTTCATTTCTTACTCCTTCCAAATAATTAATCGCTTCCCTAATAGAATCTACTTTAACTATTTTTAAATCATAATCTTTTTCTTTTTTTACTTGCAAAGCTTCCTTATAATTATCGCTTGGAACAAAAAAAATGTCAACCTTATTACGTACTGCTCCAATAATTTTATACTTAATTCCTGATATTTCTCCGACTTTACCATTTTCATCAATAGTACCAGTACCAGCAACCTTTTTACCTAATGTATAGTCACTATTAGTTAGACCACTATACACCATTAAACTCATCATTAATCCTCCAGAAGATCCAGATTCAGTAGCAAAAGAATCTAACTCCACACTTCTAAGAGTATCTATATCAAAAGTAGTCAAAGAAACAACATTTATTTTCTTTTCCCCTTTTACATCAATAATTTTAGCAGTAGCTTTCTTAACCTTACCAAACCTTACTACTTTAAAACTAATAGTATCCCCAATCTTCTTACTATCTATTGCTTTTACGATATCTTGAATAGAATCAACCTTATTATCATTACATTCAATAATATTATCTCCGACTTCTAAGGTAGTTTTAGCATCTTTATATATATACAAAACATTAGTTTTTCTATTTTTTATTTCATATTCAATTTCAGCTTCTTTAAGAGCAGCTAGTACTGCTGCATTTTTACTTTGCTCTAAAAATAATTTATTCCTTCTATTAGCTTCTTCTACTGTTTCGTTTTCAAGTAAACTATCCTGAGTTTTAACAACATCAACATCATTAGAGATCAAGCCATACAATATATACGGAATACTACCTTGAACAACCGATACGTAAGCCATATTAAAGCTGCCTTTTAAAGGAATCTTCTGGCCATCAATTTTAACTCTCTCAGTTAAATTAATAATGCCACCAGGCATTTCAACATTATAAGGCAGTTTACCAAAAGCAATAAATAAAACAAAACAAATAAATAAGAAATCTTTTAAATGTTCTACTATTTTCCTTTTCATCTAATCACCAAAAATCATGTTCTACAAGAAGTTGTATGTTTACTCCAAAAACCCGTATGATTATAAAAATCTGCTGGAGCCGTAACAGTATTTCTAAAATAATAAACAAATTCCAAATCAAAATTCATAATTGTCTTAGAAGTATTTTTAGATAAAATTACCGGATATTTTAAAACAAAATATCTACTATTACAAACATCTACATTACCTGCACCTTTACAATCATATGATAAAATTTGAAATTGACAAGCACTAGCACTACCATTACCAGGATATTTACCACTTTCAAGTTTCCAAGCTTCATAAACTTCAGGAGTTGTAGCCAAACTGTTTTTACTATAACCATATATAAAATAATCATTACCATTAATAGTATTTCTAGCTGTAATCAAAAAATAAGGTTTAGAATTATTTCTATCATAAACTAACTTAACACACGATTTCATACTATATACATCCCTATCAGCTATTTTATTGCTTAAAGAAGGGCAATCATCAATAGATGTAATAGTTTTACTCAAAAAGTCATTTTCAACCTTCTGCATTATCAAAGATCTATTAGATAAATCATTAGTCTTACTTTCTCCAAGAACTTGCTCGCTCTTTAAATCAACTAACAAATTCAAAACTTGAACCATGACAATAGATACTAAACCTATTGCTAATATAATCTCAATAATTGTCATACCTTTAGAATTTAGCATCTTTTTCATAGTACTATTCCTTTCTATACTAATTCAATCTTATAGTTGAATTTTACCTTCTCTTTTAATAATTCTTTATCTGAATCTAATTTATACCAATATTTAATCGAATGAATCTTTGTATATCCTGAGTTTAAAGTTTTCATACCCAAAACATACCCCCCTTGACTTCTATCCAAAGAAGATAAGTCACTTATATAAATATCATCTAAAGAAACCCTAATATGTTTAAGAATCTCTTCATTATGAATATTAGGATATATTACTATTTCATAATTAATAATACTCTTTTGATTATTAGTTACAGTATAAGTAATTCCACTATCACATAAAGCCTTACCATCACTTGCTATTTGCATACCACCAAACTTTTTATCATCTAAAATAGTAACAACATCATTATAACTTGCTATCCCTCCATTTTGTCTTGAACCTAGAGAAAACAAGGCATATGCGCAAGCTCCAACAAATAACAATAAAGCTAATAATTCACATATTATTTCTCTTTTTAAAACCTTATTAACTTCCATACTTCACCTCATAAGGATTATTAATAGTTCCATCCCCATTACTTAGTAATACATAGTCTCCCAACTCTAATACTTCATTACTAATATGGTTCCCTAACTTTTCTATATTTATAGTATTATCTATAAATACATCACCATCACTAAACCAATAATTATTATATTCCTTTAGCCAAGTATCAAATAAATCCATATTAGATTCATCAACTTCTCTATTGTTAAAAGTTCTTAAAAAATCTCTTATAGTAATATAGTTATTATTCTCATTATATTCCTCTAAACTTTCATTAAATCTAACCAATTTAAACTTATTATTAATTAAACCAATTATACGATAGACACTATCATTATATTTTATATAGTTATTAGGCTTACCATAATAAATATAATTACCTTCACCATCTTTATATACTTGATTACTATTTACCATTGTATACTTTAGTCCATCTTCTTGAATACTACTAACCCCAATTGCAACTCTATCATTAATATCTTTCTTACTAAATACTTTAACATTAATAAGTATTTGATCTCCAACTTCACCAAAAGGTTTCAAATTAACAACCTCTTTTGCGTTTTCATCAATTAGTTTAATAGGTGCTCCATCTATAGAATAATATACTTCTGCATCACCATTATAATTAATATCAATTAAAGCATTAGTACTAGTTTTATTTTTATTAACTATACTAATATTACTTCCTTTTAATTCCTCTACATTTAATTTATTTACCTTATCAATAGACAACAACTCGCCATTTTCAAAAGTAACCTTCATATTATCTACTTCCTTACTAATAGAAGTATATTCACTAGTTCCAGAATTTTTAGAATAAGTAGCTGACAAAACAACTACAGTTAATGATAAAATGATAAAAATACTAATATAAAATCTCTTCTTCATATCATCACCTATATTATATTCTAATAACATTATATAACAAAAAAAGAAACATTTAAATATAAATGTTTCTTTTCTTATATATAAACTATTTCTCTTTCTTAAATAGTTTATTAAAAACTTCTAAATAATTCTTAACAGGTATTATCTTAATTTCATCTCTAACCATTTTTGGGATCTCATTTACATCTACATTATTTTCATATGGTATAAATACTTTCTTAATACCATTATTATAAGCCGCTATTATTTTTTCTTTTAATCCACCAATTTTTAATATATCACCACGTAAAGATATCTCACCTGTCATAGCTACAGTCTTATCTACTTTCTCATCAAGAAGCAAACTTATTAAAGATGTTGTAATTGTTATACCAGCCGAAGGCCCATCTTTTTTAATAGCTCCTTCTAAAAAATGAATATGAATATCTGATTTATCAAAATTAACTTTTTCCACTCCAAATTCTTTTTTATTGCTTTTGATATAACTTAAAGCCACCGATATACTCTCTTCCATAACTTGACCAAGCATTCCTGTTATTTTAAGTTCTCCTTTACCTGGATATATAGCTGCCTCAACAGGCATAACCATTCCCCCAACTGTTGTATAAGCAAGACCATTTACGAGGCCTGATTGATAAGTAACAACCTGATTCTTCAAATCATATTTTGCCGGCCCCAAAAACTTAATTAAATCACTCTTTTTAACAGTTGTTTTTATCGGACTATTTAATTCTTTAACAGAATTAGTTACTATTTTCCTAACTATAGTACTAATATTCCTATCTAAATCTCTTACTCCAGCTTCTTTTGTATACTTCGTAATTATATCCATAATAATATCATTACTAAATTTTATTTCTTTACTACAAACAAGATGTTCTTTAAAAATATTAGGTATCAAATAATTCTTCGCAATATCTAACTTTTCAAACTCAGTATAAGATGATAATTCAATAATCTCTAAACGATCATATAAAGCAGAAGGAATATCTTCTTCATTATTAGCAGTCAAAATAAATAAAACATCTTTTAAATCAAACGGCTCCTCTACATAATTATCAATAAACATATAATTTTGTTCAGGATCTAAAATATCAAGCAACACAGATGCAGGGTCTCCTTTATAATCCTTAACCATTTTATCTATTTCATCAATAAGAATCAAAGGATTAGCCGTGCCACACTTCTTTAAAGCTTGAATAATTTTTCCAGGAGAAGCTCCTATATACGTTCTTCTATGTCCATTAAGTTCCGCTCCGTCATTTAATCCTCCTACCGATATCTTATAAAATTCTTTCTTTAAGCATTTAGCTATAGCTATAGCTAAAGACGTTTTACCTACTCCAGGAGGCCCAACAAAGCACAATATTGGGCTTTTTAGCTCTTTATTTCTAATTTTAACAGCAATATATTCAACAATTCTATTTTTAACCTTTTCAAGCCCAAAATGAGTAGAATTAAGTACTTCCATAATCTTATCCAAGTTTTTCTCATCAGAACTATATATGCCAAAAGGTAAATCTAAAATTAAATCTAGATAGTTTCTAATCGAACTTACTTCAGGATTACTTTCAGTTGTATAATCTAATTTTTTTACTTCATTTGTAAGTTTGTTTTTCAATTTGCTAGATGCTTTCAAATTATTTATTCTTTCCAAATAATCTGCAATCATCTCGTCTTTAAGCTCGTCTTCACCAAGCTCTTTTTTTATAACTTCTAATTTTTCTCTTAAAACATATTCTCTTTGATTCTCTTCAAACTCATTTCTTAATACTTCATCAAGTTTAACATCTAATTGAGCAACTTGTAATTCAATAGATAAATCATAAACTAAAGCATTAGCTCTATGTAAAGCATTAAGTTCTCTCATATATAATAGTTTTTTATTTAAAGAAAAAGGCATAAAAGAAACAATTATATCTGTTAATCTCCCCAAATCTACAACATTTCTAATACTAGCCAAAACACTATTACTAGACATAGAAGTTTCAATATATTCTTTTAAAAGTTCGATAATCTTTCTTCTAAGAGCTGTTTCTTCTACCTCATCAAACTTAGGCAATTCAACCTCATCAAATTCCGAAGTTAATAGATCATAATCTTCTTTTCTATGAATAAACTGCGATATTTTTACTCTCTTAATACCCGAAACAACTATTCTTATATTACCATTAGGTAGATCAAGTTTATTAACTATTTTGCCAACAACTCCTACATTGGGTAAATCAGAAATATCAGGTGCTTCTTCATAGGGATTAACAGGGCATATAACCAAAATATTACTATCATATTTATTAATAGCAACATCTATAACTTTCGAAGATATATTACTACTTAAATCTAATTTAACATCCTGATATGGCAAAAGTACTATTCCCTTAAGAAGCATTACCGGTAAGTTATTCATAGCATTTCGCCTCCTAAAAAACTGATAGTCTTTATTATATATTTTTATTCTATTTTTGTAAACTAAATAGAATAAAAAAAAGCAATTTTTTATTGCTTTAAAATATCTATATCATTTTCATAATTTGAACAATAATCCTCATTAATTCGCGAAACCATTAATTTTGGCAAGTCAAACTTCCCAAGAGCTTTATTATAATGAATTTGATAAATATCATATAATTTGTCCTTGCCATTAATACTTGATAAATCATTATAGCAAGGTACTTCCTCTTTATTATAAAAAACTATAAAATTAAAAGTATCGTCATTTTCACTTTCATAATATCTTTTACTAAGATTACCACCATCATTTATATAATTTTCACTATTAATATAAGAAACCTTATTATTATTAATTAAAACCAAATCTACATCACTAAGCATTACAATACTATCAGTATAAAAATACAAACTAACACTACTATTATTGCTTTCAATCAAATTAGTAATAGAAGCATCTTTATTATAAGTAATATTATTAGTAGTAAAACTATAATCAACAACATTTATATTAGTTTCCTCACCTAGTTTTATAACCCCTAAACAATTATTACTAAAATATCTAGTAAATTTACCCTCTTTTACTTCAAAAATATAACTATATGAATCAATTGTACAAGTGCCAATATCAACTTTCTTATTTAAAGTTACATTATGAGTATAATAACCATCATTAGCTTTCTTAGCTTTCTTAATATTCTCAATAATTTCAAGTTGTTTTTTATTTCTTTTAGTAATAATACCATCAGAATGTTCCATAATAAAGAACATTAAATAAGACAAAACACATAAAGTAATAATAAAAGATATTAAATATAGTTTATTATCTCTAAACTTAGCTATGAAAGGATTAACACTTTTTTTATTTTCTTTTTTCATTCAACCACTCTTCATCTATTATAATTATAACATTATAAAGCAAAATAAAAAAGCCTTAAGCTTTTTTATTTCATTTCTTCTCCAGTTACAATTGATAAAGCCTTTTTCATTCTCAAATCATATTTAACTACATCAAGTCCCCCAATATAACTTAAGAATTCATTCTTATCTATACCATACTTCTCAGCTTCTTTAGCAGCATGTTCTTCAACTTCTTTATCAGTAACTTCAATTTTTTCAGCTCTTGCAACCTCTTCAATTAAATAACGAGCTTTAATATTTTTAATTGCTTCAGGTTCTAAATCTTTTTCAAATTCTTCTTTAGTTTTTCCTGTAAATTGTAAGTACATTTCCAAATTAATGCCTTGTTGTTGTAAACTTTGAGCCATTCTATCACTTGTTCTTTTAACTTCATCAGCAATTATTTCTGGATTAATTTCTACTTCCATATTATCACAAGCAGCAGCAATTACCTCATCATAATATTTATTATTAACTTCTTCAGTTTTCTTATCAGTAATAGCTTTCTTTACCTCTTCATCAAATTCTTCTTTAGTAGAAATATTATCATAACCTAAATCTTGAAAGAAGTCTTTATTAAATTCAGGCAAAACTCTTTCTTTGATTTCTTTAACCGTTACTTCAAACTTAACATCTTTACCCTTTAATTCTTCTGTATAATCTTCTGGGAATTTCAAATTTAAGTCTTTAGATTCACCAGTTTTCATTCCGATTAACCCTTCTTCAAAACCAGGAATAAATGTATGAGAACCTATTTCTAAAGAATAATCAGTTCCAGTTCCGCCGTCCAATTCTTTGCCATCAACAAATCCTTTAAAGTCAATAACAGCTGTATTGCCTTCAAGAACTTCTCCATTTTCTTTAACTACCATATCAGCATAACGAGAAGCAATACGAGCTTCTTCTTTTTCTAATTCTTCTTTTGAAACTGTTACTTTATCTTTCTTAATACCCAAATCCTTATATTTGCCTAATTTAACTTCTGGTCTAGTAATTAAAGTAAACTCTAATTTGATTCCATCTTTGTCAACACTCTTTATATCTACAGCAGGTTCAACAACAGGAACGATATCATTTTCATCAAGTACTTTTTTATATGCAATTTGTAAAGCAGCATCTGAAGCATCCATAAATAAAGATTCAATACCAAATCTTTGTAAATAAACGTTCTTAGGACATTTACCTTTTCTAAAACCATCAACCTTTAAATCCTTATTACGTTTTTTAAAAGTATCGTCAAGTATTTTTTCCCATTCTGCACCTTTAACTTCTGTTTCAATTTTTTGAACATTTTTCATTAAATATCTCTCCTTAACACCACAATATTATATCTTACTAACAAAATAATAGCAATAAAAAAAGTTCATTTAGAACTTTCTATATTTTAAATTCAGTTTCACTACGTTTTTTTAGATTAATAACAATTACTAATAACGCTAATAATCCAACAATTATACCAATTTCTGTAAATGAACCAGTATTAGGATTCTTTGCATCCCCAGTAGTTTCTTCTACAGCAACAGGATCAACACTGTTTTTAGTATTATCATTACTTATTGTATTAGCAGAAACATTACCGCCATTAGAATAATAATTATACAAATAAGTAGTAAATTGATTGCTTAATACAACCTTCATTTCACCTGTTCCACTATTGTAACAAAATCCCATATTTGTTAAATCACAACCATTTCCATAACTAACACTAGTTACTTCAGGATGGGCTGCTTTTGCATCTTTATATGCTTGTGCATTAGAAGATAATTCAACTATATAAATCAATACATCATCAGAAGCAAGAACACTATTTAGTTCCACTCCAGGAGAATAGTTATAAGTTAATACGTTTTCTGTTTGCGAATAACGATAATTAAAACTTGTAGCACCTGTATTAACTGTAAACTCTGATCCATCAGCTTTACTAGTTACACTATAGCTAGAATTCTGTTGGAATTTAGCAACTATATCAGCTACTGGAATATTTTCCGCACTAACCATACCTACTACTGCAAACATCATGAATGCAAATAAAATTTTCATCTTTTTCATTTTTTCAACACCTCTACTATAACCATTATACCAAAAAAGCAAAAAAAGGAAACGAATAATTAAAATAATTTACAATTATTAAACACTATCAAATTATTAGTGTAGGTTCTTACCAGATGAAGAGTCATATTTTTTTTCGTAATAATCCAAAAAAACATTTAAATCACTTTCTTCATCAAGAGTTTCCGGATGCTTAAATATGATTTGTGTAGGATAATCAGGATTATTAATAGTATAATCATCAAACATTGTTTTAAACTTTTCTAAACCTTCTAATTGAGCTTCAGTTGGTTCATCAGGATAATTAAAAGCACAAAAGCCTATCAAAGGAGAACATAATCGCAAACACATAGTACCATAATGTTTGGCAGCAGCTTCACCAATATCATTAGAAGAAATATGATTATCTATATTACCAAATTTATTTTTTAAAGCATCTCTAATTCGGTCACCGTGTGTATTGCAATATTCCTGATAAACACTTCCATCAGGAAAAATCAAGTAAATATAACATTCCCGAGAAAGAGCTTTTTTTATACCACGTTCTAAAAACCACCGAATAGGATTAGTCTTTTTTAGTTCTTCTTCCCCATCACGATTACTGCCTTGTTTCGAACCACTAGGAAAAAATCTACTTAAAATATTCATGGCCATCTATAATACCTCCAATTTCATTATATAACCATTATAGCGCAAAAAAAAGCAATAGTTTAAGCTATTGCTACAATCTTTACATCATAAGAAGTACCATTAGCATTTACAGATACTACATCTCCAACCTTCTTACCAATAATAGCAGAACCAATAGGTGATTCATTACTAATCTTATTTTCAAAAGGATCAGCTTCTAAACTTCCAACAATATAATATTTTTCTTCTTCTTCATCATCTACATAAAATAGAGTTACTTCACAACCAACATTAACAGTTGATTTGTCAGTAGAGTCTATAATTTGTGCATGTTCTAATTTATATTCTAATTCTTGTATTCTAGCTTCTATTTTAGCTTGTTCATCTCTAGCAGCATCGTATTCTGAATTTTCTGATAAATCTCCATGACTTCTTGCTTCTTTTATTGCTTGAACATTTTCTGCTCTTTTGTTAACACGTAAGTCATTAAGTTCAGCTTCCAATTCTGCATATCCACTTGCTGTTAAAAGAATTTCTTCGGCTTTTTTCATTTTAAATCGTATCTCCTTCAAAACACTTCATAAGAATACTACAATTATGTTAAAAAGTCAAACAAATTTAACATAATTTTTCTAATCTAAAACTTAAGTTCAACACGCATCATATCATCTTTTCCCAGCATTATTGGACATTTAAATCTTACAATCATTTTTGGATGTCTCGCAACATCAATCAGATTCCCTTTTTCGTCATATAATTCATCTGGAATAATAAAAGATGTAGGTTCTAAATTAGGGCCAAAAAACTCAACAACATCACCGACTTTAAAATAATTTCTTTGTTCTAATGTTACCATGTTATTTTCTTTATTATAGTCCAAAACTATTCCTAGAAAATCTTTATTGCTCTCTTCATCTCTACCAAGAAAATATTGTTCCTTATTAGAAGGTATTTTGTTAAAAAATTGTTCTACACTATCTCTATTAGCGCATCTATTAAGTATTTTTAAAGAATAATCAGTATATTTAGAATCAATATTATGATTTAAAACTCTATCTATTAATCTTCTATAAGTATATATAACTGTAGCTATATAATATACACTTCTCATTCTTCCTTCTACTTTAAAAGAATTAACTCCTACCTTTATCATCTCTTCTAATACAGAAACCATATTTAAGTCTTTAGGAGTCATACTAAACACCTGATTAGAATCCTCTATATCAAAAACAAATCTACATACTTGAGCACATCCACCTCTATTGCTATCTCTAAGAGTAGCATAATTAGAAAGCACACATCTACCAGATATTGAAGTGCACATAGCTCCATGAACAAAACACTCTAATTCAAGACCAGTTTCTTCTTTTATTCTAAGAATATCACTCTTATGCGCCTCTCTAGCAAGCACAACTCTTGTAGCCCCAAGATCCTTATAAAAATTTACCGTTTCATAATTCAAACTAGAAGCTTGCGTACTAACATGAAGTTCTGCTTTTATACTAAGTTCTTTCATAAGTTGCATAACTATTACATCTGAGACAATAAAAGCATCTACACCTATTTCATCCAAAGTAAGCATATACTCTTTTAAACCAGCCAGATTACTATCATGAAAAACAATATTAACAGTAACATATACTCTTTTATGAAGATTATGAGCAAAAGATACTGCTTCTCTTATATCATCAATACTAAAATTCTTAGCATTAGCTCTTAAACTATAATCTTGGCCCCCAATATAGACTGCATCAGCACCATAAAGTAATGCTATTTTAAGCCTTTCTAAATTACCAGAAGGAGCCAATAATTCTATTCTTTCCATACTACCTCTCCTTCAATTTATATATTGTTTCTTTTTCTAAGAAACCATCATCTTCTTCATTATCAAGCGGCCTATTAACATCTTTCAAAAAACTCATTAAAAGATCGTGATTTATTAAGGTAGTATTAACATAAAAATATTTAACATTATCCAAATTTAATAATTTATGCCCATTAAATATTTTTTCTGAATACATAACAGTACCATATTCATTCTCATAAGCTCTAAACTTTACGTGAGTAGCCTTATCTTCAATCACTCTCTTATCATGCTTATCTAATTCAAACTCATTATAAAAATTAGTTAAAAGTTTTCTTCTAGAATACATAACTTGATTATAGCCATATAAATGAAGAACAATCTCTCCTTTTACATTACTAGCAATATATTCTAATTCTTTATAAGTAAGTTCATTACTTACTACTACACTATTAACCCTATCAAGCCAAAAATCAATAGATTTTTGATTACAATTAAAATGATTTTGAAATAAAATCATTTCACCAGAATAATTAACATTTTTTAAACTTTGATATACTCCAATATCTTCAAAAAGTATCCCTTTAATTCCTTGAAAATTTGCAATTATCTTTTTAAAAGCATCTATATCTTTACAATCTAAAACCCTATTTACTAATAAATACTTATTTGAAACATCTATTTTATTTATTTCATCTAAACTATATTCCCTATAGCCTACACAAAATCCCTTTAAAGGAAAAAGAAAAGTAGTAACGCCTACTTTCCTATAATCATTTAAATATAGAGGATTATCTAACACTAATAATATTTTAGATATCATTCTTTTTTATGCTTACAGATAAGCCGTCTCCAACATCATAAAATTTTGTTTCAAATTCTTCATTATTCTTTAAGAAATCAATGTAATTTTCAATCTTTCCTACCAATTGTTTTAGATTTTTAGATGCAATGTTATTTCTATTACCAACATGACCATGAAATTTTAAATTATCACTAATTATAACTCCTCCAGGATTAAGAAAATACTTATACTTTTCAAAAAACTTAGTATATTGTCCTTTAGCTGCATCAATGAAAATCATATCATAACTAACTCCTGACAAATTCATCTCTAGAGCATCTTGATAATGAACCGTTATTTTATCTTCTAAATTACACTTTTTAATATTTTTTAAAGCTTCCATATATCTTGATTCATCTCTTTCAATAGTTGTCACAACAACATCATTATTAGCTTGAGCCATCAAGATAGCAGAATATCCAATAGCAGTACCTATTTCTAATATAGACTTAACATTATTAGCTTTTATAAACTTCATTATAAAAGCAATAGAATCCTTTTCAATAATAGGAACATTATGTTCATTTGCATATTCTTCCATTTCAATTATTTTTTCTCTCATATCAATCACCTAACTATATGTATACCATAATCCTTTACTTTTTAATTCAGCTACTATCGCTGCATGTTCCGAATTATTTTTACTAAAATAAGTTTTTCCATTTTTGTCAGCGACAAAAAAATAATAATCAGATTCTTTAGGATTTAAAACAGCTAAAATAGATTCAACATTAGGATTACAAATAGGCCCAATTGGCAATTTGCCTGCCATCGAAGCAGACCTTGTATTATATCCATTAACATCATCAAGTTCAGCCTGAGTCAAATCTCGATCAGAAAAATCAATCTGTGCTGCATAATAAGTAGTAACATCACTACCTAAATTCCAACCATCACGTAGTCTATTATAGAAAACTCCAGCAATACCTGCTCTATCATCACTTTTAGCTCCTTCCAATTCTACAATACTAGCTAAAGTTAGAGCTTTATGAATAGTATTAACATATTGATTATTATCAATCTTATTTCTATAACTTGCCAATTTATCCGCCATAGCATCCAAAAGCTTTTCTGTTATTTCTTCAATAGTTGCTTCTTTTTTAAAACGATAAGTATCAGGATACAAATACCCTTCTAAAGGATAATAAATACCATCATTAAGAATTTCATCAGTCAAAAACCAATACTTAGAAATCAATGTTTCTAGATAGGTTTTATCACTCCATTTTTTTAATATTTCATCTTCAGTATAATCATATTTTTCACTAATTATTTGGGCAAACTTTTTAACCCTTTTTCCCTCAATAAAAGTCAAAGATAAACTATCATCAACAGTTTCGCCATTAACAATAGTGTTTATAATTTCTTTAAGACTCATTCCTTTATTAAGCTCATATGTCCCCGCTTGCAAATTAGTAACATTATTAATTTTTACATAAAAATACGCAACAATCTCATTTTTAATAAGTCCATCTTTATGTAATTCCGATATAATACTTTTTGAGGTCATACCGTTCTTCACTTCAAAAGAAACAATTTCTTCTTTAGTTCCAGTTGGAGTTAAAGAAACGTTATAATAAACCAAAATTGATATAACTAATAGTAATATCAATCCCAGTCCAAACATTACTATCTTTTTCATTATGCTGCTTCGTCTATCTTTTCTTGTACTGAAGCTAAAATATTTTCTATTACCAACCATTCTTTCTCAGTTTCTATTGGTAACAAGTCAGGATTGTTCCCTGTAGGATCAAAAACAGAAGCATAAACACGAATACTACCATCTTCATCAGTAGAATTATCTGTATATACTATATAGCTTTTTTTAGTTTCTTCACTATCAAAAGTAAATAGTATTTCACATTCTATTTCTTCTCCCTTATCATTAATTATTGTAAAAATTCCCTTTTTTTCACTATTCATTTTTATTATTTCCTTTCATTCTTAAATAAGTATCTAAAATTATACTAGCTGCCACTCCATCAATTACTTTTTTTCTTTTTTTACGACTAGTATCAGCCTCTAACAAATAGTTTTCCGCCTCCACTGTGCTTAATCTCTCGTCTATTAAAACAACATCCAACGAATACTTTTCCTTTAAGGCTTTTTCAAAATTTAAACTTCTTTCAGCAGCGAACCCCAAAGAATTATTCATATTTTTTGGCAAACCAAGAACTAAAGTCGTAATACCGTTTTCTTCAATCAAAGGAGACAACTCTTTAAATAACAAATCGTAATGCTCTCCATCCCATCTAACAACCTTCAAAAAAGATGCAATCTGATTAGTTTTGTCTGAAATAGCAATACCAAGAGTCTTTGTTCCTAAATCTAGTCCTAAACATCTCATAATCACTTTTTTAAGTATTCCCCTAAAACAAGAGCTACGATTTCAGTTCTATCAAACTTAGATATTTTATCTCTTGCGCTCTGATAATTTGAAATATACCCAGGATCGCCACTAATCAAATACCCAACAATCTGATTAATAGGATTATATCCACGTTTTTCTAATGACTTCGTAACTTCTTTAAGCATCTCTTCCGTTTGTTTTTTCTTAATAAGAGTTAAATCAAAAACATCAGTCTTGTCATCTTTCATAACTTCACTTCCTTAGAGCTATTAATATTTTATCATTAAATAATACTTTTGAAAAGATAGAAACAAAAAACAAAAAATAGCTCTAACAGCTATTTATTCACTTCGTACTCTATATTCAAATGTTTATAAGCTTTTTCACACGCAACCCTTCCTCTTGGTGTTCTTTTAATAAACCCCTCTTGTAACAAATAAGGTTCTACCACATCTTCAATAGTAGTTACCTCTTCTCCAATACTAGTAGCAACCGTTGCCGCTCCAACAGGCCCACCATTAAACTTAGTAATTAAAGCTTCTAAGTATTCTGTATCCATTTGATCAAGGCCATCACTATCAACATTTAATCTTTTAAGAGATAACTTCATAATTTCATTATCTATTGTAGACGAATCAAAGACCAAAGCAAAATCTCTAACTCTTTTAAACAAACGATTAGCAAGTCTTGGCGTTTTACGACTTCTCTTAGCCAGTTCCTTTGCCGCATCATCCTCAATAGGCATATTTAATACTTTACTTGTTCTTTTAACTATTTGATATAATTCATCTTCATTATAATAATTCAACTTCGATACAATACCAAAACGATCTCTAAGCGGAGCAGAAATATCTCCTGCTCTTGTAGTAGCTCCTACTAAAGTAAAAGGAGGTAAATCTATTCTTAAATTTCTACTCGTTCCATCACCATTAGATATTACAATATCCAAAACAAAATCTTCCATTGCTGGATATAATATTTCTTCTATATATCTAGGTATCCTGTGTATTTCATCAATAAATAATACGTCTCCAGGTTCTAAAGAAGATAAAATAGCAGCTAAATCTCCACTTTTTTCAATAGAAGGGCCAGTAGCTGTTTTAATATTCGTCCCCATTTCATTAGCTATAATATGAGCCAATGTTGTTTTACCTAGTCCAGGAGGACCATAAAGCAAAACATGATCTAAAACCTCATCTCGCATTTTACAAGCCTTTATAAAAACCTTTAAATTATCTTTAATCTCCGTTTGCCCAACATATTCTTCTAAAGACTGCGGTCTAATAGTTTGATCAAAGTTATCAAGCTCTTCTGATTTTTCGCCATCTACAAGTCGCCTCATATTACTTCACTCCATTTATATAATCGTATATTTCCTTCCAATTCTTAACACTTTTCAAATCCTTACGTTCCTTATTGAAATCATCAATCATTAATAAAGAATCAATCCCTTTTGCTAATGCACCTTCAATATTCTTATAATCATTATCAATAAACAAATCAATATTCTGTTCTTCACATATATCACTTTTATTCCGAATACCTATAAACAACTTATTATATTTAAAACCATTCTTCTTTAACCATTTCTTAGTTTTCATTTTCGTAAAAAAACTATTATCTCTTTTGGTAATAAAATATATTTCATGTCCATCATTAAATAGTTTAGTAATATATTTATTTGCATTTTCTTTAACTTCTAAATCTAAATAAAATTTATTATTTCTAATACTATGCAAAAAACCATCTACATTATAAACATTCCAATAAAACACTTCCATAAAAGTAGAACCATTTTTATTTTTAAATCCTTTACCATTAACATAATTCTTATCATATTCAAGTGCAGCTTCAATCAATTTTTTATGTGTAAAAGAAATAGTATCATCTATATCTACGCCAATCCTCATAATTACCTCATCAATAATTTTAAAGCATCTTTAACTTGTTGTTCAACCGAATTAGATGCATCAACTTGTGGTAATATCTTCTTAATATCCGTTTTCTTATATCCTAAACTTTCTAATACTGACATAAGTTCATCTAATCCGTCATTAGTAAACAAATCATCATTTTTTACTAATTTACCTTTTAAATCTAAAATAATCTGTCTAGCCATTTTATCTCCAACTTTAGGAAATTTAGTTAAATATAATATATTTTCTCTTTCAATGGCATCATATATAGCATCAACAGAACTAGCAAGTATTGGTAAAGCAATTTTAGGTCCAACACCCTTAACATTTATTAATCTTAAAAACAAGTCTTTTTCTTGTTCGCTTTTAAAGCCATATAAAGTATATTCTTCTTCTCTTACATGATTATAAATATATACTTTATACTCTTCATTTTCTTTATATGAATATGGATTAGGTACAAAAATCATATATCCAATACCATTATTATCAAGCACTATATAATTTGACCCATATCCTGTAATAATACCTTTTATATAATTATACAATTAACATCACCTACTTACCAAAGTATCACACATATGTTCGTGTGTCAACACTTATCTAATAATAATTCATCACTAATTAAAGCAGAATCAAAACGATAATGACCCGATACTTTTACTTCTTTTAAAGCATCTTCTTCTATTACTTTACCATCTTTAATCATAATCAAAAGGTTTAATCCATCCTTATTCCTTTTATCACTCAAAATACCTATACCATCTTGTAAAAATATAAAATCCCCAGGCTGAAAATCTTTTATTCTTTTATAATCATTTTCTATTTTTGTAGCATTAGAATTAATAAAAGATTTATATAAATCTATTTTTTCTTTTCCTTTATAATATTGCTTATTATCACTATAATAGCATTTAACAATTCCTTCTAAATTATAACCAGCATATTTAAAAATTTTTATCAATAGACTATCATAAGTATCACTCTTATTAATTCTTTTTTTTGCTCCTAGCAAAAAATCAGAATAGTCATCAATTCCATTTTCATTATAGTCTATTTTACTATAAAGTGTCTTTATTCCAAAATCACTTGCTTTATAATAATCTTTAACAACAACAAACTTATTAAGAATTATTAAAATAAGAAAGCAAAAAAACACAATTATAAATATTAATATTACACTACCTTTTAGCCTTCTTTTTAAAAGTTCTATTTCTTCCATATTACATCATTAATTATTACTAACTAATTCTCCTATCAATGCATCTCTATTAGAATTAACCTTATTTAAAAGATCTTCAATTTCTTTAAGACTGCGTTCTCTACCTTCTTGCATATATTTTTTTACTGCTTTACCAAGCTTAGTAATATCATTGCTCTTACTTATCTTATTACCTATTTTTTCCAAATATAATGAGTAATAACATATATATTCTGTAACTTCATTATTTTTAAAGCCATTATCATAATAATCTCTTATATAATCTAATGCCTTATTTATTTTATTTATATTAACAAATCCTTTTTCTTCAGCTTCTACCAATAGTTTTGTTTTAGCTTTAGATAAATAAGATGTAACAAGAGCCGATCTTTGATAAGCTTCATAAAAAGTATTAACTTCATTATCCAAATCCTCATTTACAGCAGCTAGACTTTCTTCTAACTCTTTAGTATTACCTTTACTTTGTCTAAACATATATTCATAGGCGGCTTGTGATAGTCTTTGTATTTTACTATTTTCCAAATAAGCATTATCACACAACTTTTCTAATAATAAAGTATGATATACAAAATTCTTATCAATTTTCTTGTTATAATTATCATTAATATAAATAATACTTTCTTTGATTTTTTTACTACTAGTATTTTTTACACTATTACTAACTTCTTTTTTTACATCTTTTATAAATTTATCAACCGGATTACTACAGGCAGTTAAAAAAAACAAACTTAATAATAATAAAACTAGATATATTTTCTTTCTCATCATTATCACCACTAATATTATATAAAAAAAACATTCAAAATAAAAGAAGATATCATCTTCTTTTATTAAACACTCTATAATAAATAAATTTATATACCTCAAATACAATAATAACAAATAAAGACATTATAAATATTTGTAATATTTCAAATATATTTAAAGGTGCTAATTTTAGTATTTTTGCTGAAACAGAGAAACTAGATAACACCAATTGTAACACTATTGACCCAATTATAGTAAATATTAGTAATGGATTATCTCTAACTTTCTCTTTAAAAATAGTTCTATTTTCACTACGACAATTTAAAACATTAACATTTTGAATAAAGACCATTAACATCATGATAATTGATCTAGCATAAAAGATGTCAACATTTTTATCCATTAATTTTTTCCACACTCCAAAGACAATAAAAGTAATCGTTAAACCAAGTATCACAACTTCTCTAATTAAATCCTTAGTAAATAAAGATTCCTTAGTATCCCTAGGTTTTTCTAACATAATATCTTCTTCAGCTTTTTCAAAAGATAAAGATATATCTTGTAATCCATCAGTTACCATATTTAACCATAACAAATGAATAGCTAAAAGCGGGATATCAAATCCAAACACTATTGAAAGAATAAAAAATGCAACTTCTGCTAAACCACAACTTATTAAAAATAAAGTAATTTTTCTTATATTAGCATAAGCAACTCTGCCCTCTCTTATACCACTAACAATTGAAGTAAAATTATCATTAGTAATTATCATAGAAGCTGTATCTTTAGCAACATCTGTACCACTTCCCATAGCAATACCTATATTAGCACTTTTTATAGCCGGTGCATCATTAACACCATCTCCTGTTACAGCAACAAACTCTCCCATTCTTTTTAAAGAATTAACAATATCTAATTTATCCATTGGTGTTACTCGAGCAAAAGTTTTAATATTTTTTACAAACTCATCAAATTCTCTTTCCCCTCTAGCTCTATATCTAGCAATATCATCTCCTGTAGCTACTTCATCAAAATTATTACATAAGCCCAATTCCTTAGAAATAGCAAAAGCCGTTAGTGGATGATCACCTGTTACCATTACAACTTTTATTCCTGCTTTATAACATTCTTTCAAAGATTTCTTAACATCACTACGAACTGGATCTATAAAACCAACAAGTCCCTTAAATTCAAGATTCTTTAAATCATTAAGATTTGTACTTTTTACTTCACCATCACATACAGCTATAACCCTATAACCCTTTTTAGTTAAATCCTCATTATACTTCAAATATTCTTTTTTCTTCGAAGAAAAAGACAATACCTTTTCTAAAGAACCTTTAACAGTACAATATAACTTATTATTCTTTCTATAATAAACCGCTGAATATTGATTATCTGATTCATAAGGTATTATTTCTTCCTTTGGTACCATTTCACCACAATTTGCTTTCATAGCTAAACTCAAAAAAGCAATATCAATAGAATCTCCCCAATATTCCCACTCATCATTCTCTCTTCTTAAATGAGCTTCATTATTTAATGCACATAACCAAGCAATCTCCTTTACCAATTTCAAATCCTTATTACCGACAATCTTACCATTATTATTATAACCAGATCCTGTAATTTTAAACTCTTCACCATTAGGTAACACTATTATTTTAGCAGTCTGCTCATTAACAGTTAGAGTACCAGTCTTATCAGTTGCAATTACTGTACAACTACCAAGAGCTTCCACAGCATTAAGACTCTTAACTATAACATTTTCTTTAGCCATTCTTTTTGAAGCTATAGTAAGTGCCATAGTCAAAGCAAGTGGTAACCCCTCAGGCATCGCCGAAACAGAAAGCGCTATTACACTAAAGAATATTGCAGTACCTTCATATCCTTTATTAAGTAAAACAATAGTAGTAATTATAGCTATTAAAAAAATAATTGCTGTAATTTGCTTAGAAAACTTCTCAGTTCTAATTGTTAGAGGAGACTTTTCTTCTAAAGTTTCCGTAACTTTTACAGCTATTTTACCTATTTCTGTATTAACTCCTGTACCACATACAATAGCCTTCGCTCTACCAGTAATAACCGAAGTCCCAGCAAACAACATATTTTTTCTCTCAGCTAAAGGAATATTATCAGATAAAACATCGTTATTCTTATATATCGCTACACTTTCACCAGTTAATGTTGATTCATCCACTTGAAGATTATGACACTCTATAATTCTCGCATCAGCAGCTATTCTAGATCCACTCTCAACTAGGACAATATCTCCCTTAACTAGTTCAGATGAATCTATAACATACTCTCTTCCATCTCTAAAAACATATACTGAAGATTTTATCATATTTAAAAGACTATCAGCATCCTTTAAAGCTTTCCACTCTTGATAAGCTCCCATTATAACATCAACCATTATAATAATTAATAGCGCTATACAATCAACATATTCTTTTACTACAAGAGATAAAAGAAGAGTAACAATTAATATTATTTCAATTGGATTACTAATTTCATCTAAAACTATTTTAAAAATACTTTTTCTCTTTTTAGAAGGCAATACATTATATCCATCATTTTTTAATCTTTTATTAGCCTCATCCCTAGTTAAACCATTTTTGCTTGAATTAAACTCTTTATATAAATAATCCACACTTTTCGAATGATACATTTCCATCACCTACTATACAATATTAACAAAAATACCATAAATAGTAAATCATTACCAAAACATATACACATTATAATAATAAATATCAAAAATGCTTTAGAAAGCGAAGCCAAAAAAAAAGAAGATATCAAATACAATATCTTCTATCTATTTGTTATTTCAACACAATAACAGTCCATTTGTAACAATAATATAATATTTTTAAAATCTTATCTTTTATTCCACCTATAATTATACATATTATCTAAATAATCCACTCCAAAATAGTTATCCAAATACTCTTCATACATACTCCCAGGAGGTATACCTTTTTCATATTCTTTAGCTCTATCAATAGCTTGCAAAGTCAGAAAACCATCTGCAAGTAAAAAAACTATCAAAAAGTTCATAAAATAAACAGCTTTCTTCTTATCAAAACTATCTATAATTTTTATTGTTAAAGGATAAATATATTTAATCCATGCAATTCCTAGTATTCCCCAGAAAATAGAATATTTTAAACACACTCTCCCATTAATATTAAGAAAATACTTACTATAATCCCAAGCAACAAAACCAGCCATCTTCTCCATAGTAAATGATAAAGCATACTCTAAAACAGTCCCCATCACAAAAGAAACAAAAAATAATTTAATAACATTATCGTTTCTATACTTTTTTAAAAACATACTCAAAACTACTGCCGAAATACCATACACAATATTAAAAGGTCCAACAACTAAGGCTGTATGATTAATAAAAATATGATGTCTATAAAAAGACCATAGCACTTCAACAACATATCCAAATAAACATCCCATCAAAAATATATAAAAATATTCAAAAAAACC
>Ga0247609_10002098_pt1 | contig 21878 bp, 31 predicted proteins | sample 172DNAGHGlowgp2_FD_193487 | JGI IMG/M metagenome (GOLD analysis project Ga0247609, IMG submission 193487) | Sheep rumen microbial communities from Palmerston North, Manawatu-Wanganui, New Zealand - 1728 DNA GHGlow gp2 | ecosystem: Host-associated > Mammals > Digestive system > Stomach > Rumen ...
CTTCCATCATCCCCTTCTTTCCAACGCATAGCCTCTATGACATTTGCAAAGGGATTATTATCTTTCTGACAGTGGGTGGCAAGATATATCTGTGATTTCTGTGCATCATAAGAAGGCTTAAGGTCATATACCATCTTTACAAAGGCATCAAGTGCATGTCCCCACTCATGTCCGAGCGAACCAGCACCCCTCATCTTCGTGAGGTTTATGACATTTTCAAGCGGTTCATAATGGGCAAGGGCATTTCCCCTTCCTCTCGCACCCCAAGCAAGGGCAAGCGAAGATGTGCGGTTTTCCTCACCATCATTAAGGGAAACATCCCTGAAATCAATATCAAGTGCGATGCACAAATCGGCAAGGGCATCAAATGCCATATTCATATTTGTCTGCCTGTCGTTCTGGTTAGTCCAGTTACCGAACTGTCCTCCACGGAGGGCAAAGACATTAAGGATGTCATTTCCCTCAATGTCCCTGTTGTCCTTGCGGTATTCATCACCAGTCCTTACTATGTATTTAAGCGAGGGAGGAAGGAGTTTTTCCTTTCTTCCCTTCTTTACAGGAGTCTCCTCTTTTTCATCTTCCCCTTTTTCGGCATCTTTCGTTTTCGCCCATTCAAGAGCAAGTTTAAGAGCCTCTTCCTTTGATGCGGCATCACGGACTATGAGTTCATTTCCAGTCCTTGATACGACATAAAACAGATTTTCCTTGAAATCCTCTTTTGAAAGGTTTTCGGGACATTTCCCGTTTTCCTTGATCGTGACATATTTTCTTGAAGTCCCGTAAGATTCTTTTCTTGTAAGGATTACCTCCCCATAATTTGAATATATGCCTTCATTCCTTGCGTATTCCGTATCCAGATATTCGGAAGGAGAAAAAACATCTTTTATATATTCCTTTATGAGTTTATCGTTTCTGTCATAACAGAACTCTTTCTTGGCAACTTCCCTTTCAAGCAATGCTTCTGATTTGTCAAGGCTATGGAGAAGTTTTGTATTAAAACAGCCGTAAGCATTTTCATTTGCCGTGTAATAATGCCCGTAATCACGGGTGAGATATGTCGTCTTCATCCAAGTGCCTAATTCCTTAAAATCGGACATGTTCTTTATCTCCATTGCCTTTTTGCTTACATCACGGACAAACCCGGCATATCCTTTCCTGCCCTCTTCTGTTCTCATAACAGAAAAGGTGGGTTTAGGGGGAATGGCATCACGGATAAGTTTTATGGCATAGACAACCTTGCGGTCAATACCACTGTCTATAAGGGACTGGTAATCAGGTTTCTTCCATACCAGATCCTTTGTAATGAATTCTTTCTGTTCATTTTCAGACCAAGTGCCAATAAGTTCTTCGGTAAGTTCAAGAAGTCCGTTCCTTATCTTTGCAAGGTCTTTCCTTGCACCGAGTATCTTCTCACCGAAATCTTCTATCTTGTTTTCAATCTTCTTCGCCATGTCAAAACCCCCTTTTCAGGTCAGCCTGCTATTCTGTCAGGTTCTTCATTTGAAAATACATAATAAATGTCACCATCGGCATAGGTGATCTTCCCATCTTCCGTTTCCTTTTCGGAGTAGGTGAACACTATCCTATCCTTAAAAGTAAAGGATATTTCGTGCTCTTCCTCATTATCCTCGACCAAGCCGACAATTTCTTTACCCTCATCAAGCATTTCTTCAAGTAGTTCATTGCTCGTTCCTACAAGATACATTTTTCTTTCCATTTTCTTTTACCTTTCTTTATCTTTATTTTTTTCGTTTTTATAATATGTCTTATCAGGATTGTCTTTTGCCCACTCTTTTATGTTTTTATACTTGTTATCCGCAAGATATTCTTTTACTGTCGCTTGGATATCACGGATTATGTCTGTGATTAGTCTGTCAAGACCATATCCCTGCTCTGCTACTGCACTACGGACAACATAAGTTTCATCATCAACGAGTTTATCAAGACCATAACCTTGTCTTGCTACTTCCGCACGAACCCAGCAGTTTTCATCATCAACAAGCCTGTCAAGTCCATAACCCGCCTCTGCTACCGCCTTGCGAACATTCCAGTCTTTATTATTTACAAGTTTGTCAAAATCTTTATCTGTTCCATAAGGTCTAAAATCTGCCATTACCTTATCTCCTTCTGCTCATTTTTGCTTAAAGGTGTGATAACGCCTTTTCTTACTGCATTTCGGCAACTATTTATGATTGCATTTGATACATATTCCGCATTTTCCTTTATTGTTTTGGTATAATCAAAACTATAACTTTTAAGGAATATATAATCATCGTTTTTGGTATGATACTGAACATCAAAATGTTCATCATAAAAGTATGCCGAAACATATCTGCCATTACCATATTTCTTTTCATTAAGCGGCGCATTTATGGCATAAAGACAATTGAATTTTGCCTCTGCGAAATTATCACCTGTGGTATATACATCATTAGACCACAAAGAGGTAAATTCTTCATTCGTAACCCTATATTTATTTCCTATCCAGTTACAGTATAAGGGCTTGCTTAATGCATGGTTTCCGTTTTCAGCCTGTACAAGAGAATGGAATGTCTTTACTGTATTACTGATATCTACCACATCGGCAATGGCAAGTATGTGCGGTTCTATTTCGGAAAAATACTCGACACAGCACGATTTGGCATTTTTAAGGGTGTAATCTTCTTTATAACCACAGGCTTTCCTTCCCCAAAATCCATTTCCGCTGATGTCAAATGCACATCCGTCATATTTTTCAACCTCTTTCACAAACTGTTCATCTGACAGGGATAATAACCGCCCTTCCAACTCTTCCAACTCTCCGTTGTAAAAGAAGTCCATATTATTCATTTGGGTTATTTCCAGAATATCAAGCACTGATAAAACAACATTTTCCTTTACGGAGATATTTTTATTAGGAATTTTTTCATTTAGTTTTTTCATTGTTATATCTCCCTATCCTTGCCTTTGTCATCTTTATGATATACCTTGTCAGGATTATCTTTTTTCCATTCATTTATATCTTTATAATTATTTTCTTCAAGATATTTTTGAGCTTCTTCACGAACAAGCGCATCTTCATCGTTAATAAGTCTATCAAGACCACAACCCTGTTCCGCTACTGCCATACGGACTTTCCGATTTTCATTATCAGCGAACTTACTTAATATAGCATCTCTTTTTTCACCAGTAAGTCCATGACTTTCCACATAAGCATGGTTGATCTTATCGCTACTTATATACTGCTCTGCGGATATACTTAATTGGGGTGTAATATCATTTCCCCATAAGATTTTTGCTATCAGCTCTGATGCATCTTTTATCCATTCCACATCTTTAAAATAGGAACTGAACACATTGGTAAAGAAAGCCTTGTTTTTATCGTATGATAAAACATAAGTGTAACCCCAATCTCCGTCACCATATTCTGAAAACGAATCATTTCCATCCGCAAGGTCAATGCTGTTAAAATCTTTGATACTGATTTTAGAAAAGTCATTATCTACAATAAATACTCTTTTGCCTTCTGAATTATACATTATTTCACTCATAATAAATCCCCCCCCTTTATCTTTCTTTATCTTTATCTTTTTCGTTTTTTTGCTCATCTTTTTCACTCATATAAGGCATTACCATTTTCTTGTACTCATATACAAAGTTAAGATCGGCATATTCCACAAACTCCTGAAACACCTTATCATTTTTGAGATGAGCCTTGATATATTTACCTATCAAATCTCTGCTATCATCAGCATCATATATTTCATACCATTTGTTTACTATGCCTTCGCATTTTTCATTTTTGCAAACACAATCAATGATTCCCTTCGGGTCTGTTTCGTATTCCAGTCTTTTTATAATTCCATTACAGCCGTTTCTCTTATTAAGAGCATCATATATGCCTTCAGATGTAACACTGTCATATTCATCTTCTGATATAAAAGGTTCAGCATATTTCATTATATGTTCATAATCCTCTTTGGAAATCACAGACATACTTAATACTGGTTCTTCCCACGGAGAATAATATTTCCATAAAATACCTTCTTTGCAAGGTTCAAAAGAATTAAGAATGGACTGTTCGTTTTCAGGACTTCCACTGAAAACATATTCCCTGTCTTCATGGCGGTATTTAAAACCATTTACACACCAGCCATATTTATCAGAAAGCCAGTCAGCCCCGTTTTCGTTGATGTAATCATCTATATTGCCTTCAAAATCATCATAAAGGATTTCCTTGTCAATGAAGTCGTCACAGTCCACTTTTACCTTGACGGGAAGACCAAGTTCTTTTGCCGAAACTTTTTTGCTGTCTTCAAGTTCGTCATCAGAAACATCCCAGTCAATATCTTCAAATGTTATCCCAATATATTCTTTATAACTCATAACCCTTAATTCCTTTCATACGGATATTCTTTGTCATATTTCTTCTGGACAATGCTTTCAATTTCTTTTATTTGCTTGCTATCAAAATCGGCTTCAGTTGTAGTATATCCGTACACCCTGATAGCATCTGCAAATCTTAATTTTCCCTTTACTACCTTAAAGTTTATTTCATAATTAAACTTATCTTTTTCTTCATCAACAAAGTTCCAGCCATATTCATAAACAGCCAGCCCCAGTGTAACACTACTGAAATTGCCCTCTTTTATGCCTTCCAGACTTTCTTTGCCGTAAGGGGCAAGAATAAGGTCGGTACTTTTTATATCGACTACCTTATTATCTGTGCCGTATTTTTCCTTAAAAAGTTTTACAGCTTCTTCTTCAGTCTCTGCTACGAAGCTGTCTTCTGTGCGGAAAGTAAACATCTTCATTTCTAACTCCTTTCTTTATCACTTTTATGCCTTTCGGCAGCTCTTTTCCATTTGTTCCTTATCTCTTCCTTTGCGGTAAGTTTTATGGGTTCTGTGGGCGGTATCACCGCAATATCGGGCATCACCTTTTCTCCATCCTCATCAAACTCAAACCTGACAGGCGGTATTTCTTCTTTCTGGGAGATTTCTTCATCAGAAGGCTCTTTATCTTTGATGTCGTAGATATATTTCCTTCCTTCACCATCCCTTCCCACACCTTTGATACAGTCAAGGGATTTTTCTTCAATGGTAAATATCCCACCATTGAGTTTGGAAGAAGAAACCTTCTTAAACGCCTTTTCTTCCGCTTCTTTCGGATTTTCAGCACTTACGGAAATCCCTAAAAGAATGTTTACGGGAAATACATGTGCATCTCCGAACATCATCTCACCCTCTTCACTCAGATTTATCTCAATATTGAGCATATCTCCGATTTCTGGGAGTTTTCCGTAATTTTCTGGCAAAAGAAAGTCCTTTGGGAAGAATGGAAAAGGTGCTTCCTCGTCAAAACTTCCGAGTGCCTGTCCTTTAAGTTTCAGCCTTACCTCGTATCTCATTCTTTTTCCATCCCTTTTGTGTTTCGCTCATTAAAAAATTGTCCGTCAAGTTCCTTGAAACCTATATCATCAACATAAAATGCCCTTGTCACCCCATCTGACTTTGTAAGTATCACATCTGATACGGAAAGTGAAGTTCCGTAATATCCGTCATCAAGGTTCGGTCTGTCAGGGGCATTGAAGATACGATAAATTTCATTTATCTCCTTTTCGGTTTTACCCATCAGTTTTTCTTCTGCCCAGAAGATGTTATAGTTATCAGCACTTATCTTAAAGCCATGTTGGATATTCCTGTCATATGAAGAAAACTTTCCGTTATAAACATCTGTTTCCTTCATCTGAAGGACTGCATATCCATCATTTATATCTCGGAAGGCATCCCAGAGCCAGTCCTGTACTTCGGCAACACATTCGTCATAATGTCCACGGATTTCTTCAATGGTCACAGGCTCCCCGGCATATACTTTACCTTCGGATTCTCTCATTTTTCCATTTATGGCATATAATTCATATACATCGTTATCGGGACAGACAGTCATCTTTGAACCATTGTTAAGGCTTTTGCACATTTCAGCAAAACAGCCCCGTAACAAACCCTCATAGGAATATGTCGCATCAAAATCACCGAAATATACCCCATCCGATTTATTGAAATCACCTCTGAATATCACTCTGATGCAGTCATCTATGTTTTCAAGTTCATCCTTGCCAGCACAGTCTCTCCATACTTTATCGTAATAATTCTCTTTGATGAATTTCATCATATCCTTAAAAAGCGTATCTTCATCATTTATGTTTAAATCAAGTTCCACACTATATGCTGCTCCCATGACTACATCTCTCCTCTCTCATTATCTTTCTTGTGGTTAAGGAAATTCTTATGCTTTACTGCACTGTCGGTGATAAGTTCGGGTTTCTTCAAACTGGAAAGGATTTCCATAAAACAGTCCTTATATGCTTCAAAAGAAAGTCCAGTTCTTTTTGCACCCTTTTCACAGTAAAAGTCAATGTCTGCTGCTTTTATGTAATCATCATTCCCCTCTTTTATAAGATAAAGGTCGGACGGTTCACAGAACTCATAGCCACATTCCATAAGGAAAGTAAGTTTATCGGGGGAATATCTCTCCCCTTCTGCCTCAACATACAGTCCGTGCATTACCTTCCCATACACCCATTCAACAAGTGCATCGGGATCGGCAGTCTCAAAATCATCTTCAAGCCCAGAATAGTTATTTCCGTAATATGCACGAGCTTTCATCATCTCATCTACATTATCGGACATCTCAAACTCTCCTTTCCTTACTCAAAAAGGTTCCAGCCGAGTGGTTGAAACCTTTTCTTTTCATAATATATGTGTGGCAGTGATTAAAATTTTACCTTAAAGTAAAATTATTTATCTCTCAATATCTTCTTTTTCTGTTTTGGGAGTATCTGTATCAATTTTCTCAAACACATCGACATCCTTTAACTGTTCCCGTCTCATCTGGGCATCAATGCCATAAGCAAGTTCAAGCTCAAGTGTTCTGCCGCCAGAAACATTTATGGTATATGCTTTATCACCATATGTTACGGAATAAATCTGTTCGCCATTCTCTTTCTGGGGGAGATACTTTATATCTTCAGTCCTTATGGCAAGGGCTATCTTATGGATATCGGTAAAAGGGGTAAAATTCAGTACAAACCAATCCTTATCGCACATTGAAAGGACTTCCAACTGCTCCTTATACCATTTGCCATTCAATTCCTCTTCCGTTACGGGGAGGGTCATATCAACTTCGTGTTCAGCCCTCTCCTCCTCACTAAAATAGCGGCAGTTATCTGGCATCTTGAAGTTTTCAGCTTCCTCATAGGTATCAAAGGCTTCACAGAAACACCTTTCCACCAATGGTGCTATTTTAGGAAAAGAAATATATTCCCTTATGGGAAGGTATTTTATCTTTTCTTTTTCGGTATCATATACCTTGTAATCCATGCACAGTGTAATCTGTGACTCATAACCCCCGACATAACTGCCATCTTCTTTTTTGAAAAGCTGAAAGAAGAAAGGTTCTTTGGGAGCATCATCTTCTATGGAAACAAACTCATATTCTGGTGAAAGGACAATATAGAAAAAGCCTTTTTCTTTAAATATATCAAGGCACTTCTGTAACTTGTCTTCTGACAGCTTAAAGCCCTGTGTCGCATCTTTTATAACCGCAAGGTCAATATCCTCACTGCTAAAATCAATGCCATTTTCGGCAGTTTTAAGCATTTCGCTTCTTTCAGACCAGTCGTGCCAGTCACAGGCACAATATGAATGGAAAACGATATGTTTCATATATTATTCCCTTCCCACATCTGTTCTCTTCTTTTTTTCTTCTTTATAAGACTCTTCAACGGAAACATAGTCATTAAGCATATCCATTTCTTCAATCCAGCCCTTCTGTTCAAGGGAAAGATAATCATATATCTGCATCTTTTCTTCATCGGTTAATTTTTCCGCAAGATGAAAGCCATAAACTACCGAAGTATGGGCAGATACATAATCTTTGATTGCTGAAAGAGCCTCTTCATCACTTATATCTTTTTCAGGTATATAGAACAAAGGAGTGCCATAAGCATACTTCGTCTGGGCTTTGGCATGGTATAATGTTTTGTCTGATAAGTTTTCAATCCGATCACACAGACTGCCATCTTCTGCTCTTCTGTCATATTCATACCGATATAATTTACCTGCCTTGCTCGAATGATACTTTGCGATGTCTTTCTCACCTACCATGAAAACGGCATATTCATCTCTTTTTTCGGGTTTAATTTCATTTTCCGCCATATTATCATCTCCTTTTTGTGCCAGATTTCATAATCTGTCATTCTCCTTTTTTGTCTTTTTATCAATCGAATCAAGCACTTTTTGAACATCTTTATCATTGTCAAGTGCATGACAAATTCTTTCCATGTTTCTTTTATTTGGAAGTTCATTAAATCCAAAGGTTACAGACTGTTCGCCCACATTTATTGTGTATGTGTTTTTATCCAAATTGATTTCATAATCCCAATAGCATCTGCCATCTTCACATACTACAGGGAGTTTTGCATTAGGATTAAGTTCATAAAGGGTTTTTATGGCATCTAATATTTTATATCCTGTATCCCTTGTTTTTAGAATATATTCAGCCGTTTTTTCATATCCATATTTCTCAATGGCATGATGTATTATATCACAAAGAGATACTTCGGCATAATTTTCATACTTCATTTTATACTGACTTATACATTCTTCAATTTCTGAAAACTCATGTTTTAACCCCAAAGAACATTCTTTTAGTGCAAATGGCACATCTTCTGAAATCTGTACAAGATTGTTTAATGCGTTTTTTAATGTTTCAAAATTGTTTTCACGGAAATGCTTTATGTTTTCATAAAGATATATTCCAGCCGTTTCAGCATATCCATCCCACTGTCCATATTGGTTTAAAATTTCTTTATTGCCCATTATAACTCTTACAGTATGTCGTGTTCCCATTATCTTTCTTCTCCTTTAGTTCTGCCATCTTTATGATATATCTTGTCTGGGTTATCTTTCGCCCATTCTTCTACATTTTTATATCCATTTTCTTCAAGATACCATTTTACTACATTACGAACTCTCCAATCTTTATCATTAACAAGTTTATTAAGTCCGTATCCTTGTCTTACCACTGTACAACGGACATAATGTTCCTCATCATCAATAAGTTTATCGAGACCATAACCATCCACCACCATTTCCTTACGGTCTTCCCAATTTCCGCTATCAACTATCTCATCAAGTTTTTTGTCAGTACCATAAGGTCTGAAATCTGCCATTATCTTTTACTCCTTTTCTATTTCCTTTTCTTTGTTCTTAAAGAACTCCTTTTTGAATTCATCAGCATTTTCCACAAAATCTATGTCCCAGCAGGAAGTAAGACTTTCAACCATCGCATCATATTCCTTTTCGGGAGTGGCTTCACAGTCAATTACAATATCCCTGTTGTTTTCATTGTCATATACTTCTGATACCCAGTTGTTAGAATCTACATAATAAACAGGTTCTTCTTTACCATCTTCGTAAATCACTGTTTCATTGGGATTCTGCTTTATAAGTTCAATGAGTTCTTTTGGAAAGTCTGATGCCTTATAGAACACATCATCCTTGTATGTTACTTTTACCTCTCCTGTAACATATTCTTCAACTTTTTTCTTTTCTCCATCAATCTCAATGTCAAGAGCGGCAACGAATGTATCCGAATCAACAAGCATGGTATCAATGTTTGCAAGTTTAAGTGTCTCTTCATCGTATTCAAAACCGACTATTTTAGCAACCTTCTTATCAGCCCATTCATTGATGTTATCATTTTCATAACCATAATCTTCTTTAAGGGTTTTCGCAAGATCCCACTTGTTTACATCATATTCCATAATGGAACAGGAATATTCCGCTCTTTTTCCGTTAAAGGAGAGTGATGAAAGTTCTGCCATATTGTAATAGTCCATTACTGAATAAGCAAGTTCCTCATCGGTAAACTCTTCCTCACCGAAATAGGATTTGAAACTTTCCATCAGTTCTTCATCTTTCCGATAATCAGATACATCAATGCTTGCGATACCAGCAAGGCACTTCTTCTCATCATCAGGATGAGGCATTATCTGTATCACCTGATATGTCGTCTTCTGAAAGTCATATTCTTCTTCATCATATTCCTTACGGACAAGGATGCCTCCCTCATCAAGAGTTGAGACATCACCGAAAAGTTTCCATTCACTCATTTCGTTCACCTTCCTTAATTTCTTTCTCTTTTTCGTAATTGGAATAAGGATTACGCTCAAATACATCATCAAGGATAGTATCCCAGCCCAATACCTCGTCTTCCGATAATCCGAAATTATCAAACATTGCCCAAGAATAATCATTGGTAAGGGCATCTATGTATTCCTCGTTGTCACCAGCCTCTGCGGGAAGATCACCACACTGTACCATATCATCAATACGGTCGATTACATTTTCCCTATGATAACCTTTCCTCCAGTATGTCATATACAATGCCCTAATGGTATCATAAGACAAAGTAGCCTCACCAGTTTCAGTCATTACTTTGACTTTGTTATCATAAATTCTGTTGGCTTTCTCTCCTTCTTCCAAAATGAAATCATCATTTTTATAAACCATCGGTTATCATTCCCTTCTTCTTTGTATTTTTGTCCAGTCAAAAAGCAAGCATTCAGGTACAGGCTCACTCCCCAACCTTTTCATAAGAGAAGTGTGACACAGATTAAAATTTTACCCCAAAGTAAAAAAATAGGAATATATTTCTATATTCCTATTTTGAGAGCATTTTTACTATATTTTATCCTTCTGTTCTGTATTTATTCCTTTTCAGCAGATAATTTTTCTATACTGTTTTTCTCCTGTTTCAGAAGAATGTTCTTAAGTTTCTCTGTTTCTGGCTCGAAGTTTTTGTAAGTGACATACATAGTGGCAAATTCATCAGTGCTTACATCCTTTATCTCTTCAGGATATTCTTCTTTGAGATAGCCTTCAAAATCCTGATAGGACATATCGTCTATGCCTGCAAGGGAAATTACATAGGCTATGAACTTATCATCAGCTCTTCGATCTCTTATGTCATTTTCTATTTCATAGATTTCTTCATCAGAAAACCCTTTATCTTCAAGGTCTTCCCTGATAACCCCGTAAAGTTCATCAGCATCATAATTTTTCTTATGAGGATCATAACTTTCAAGGTTTGGAATGAAACCATCAGCATAATCCCCCTTAACTGCTTTTAATAGTTTATCTGTCATAATTCAATCCCTTTCTTTCCTGTTGTCTTCCTTTATCCGCTTAATGTCCTTGATCTCCTTTCGCAGAACCTTCAGTTTACTGTCAAGATCTGCCAATCTTTTATCATACTTTTCGGTCGTTTCAGAAACGAAATTTTCTGGATAAGCCATCTTTGCCTGTACCGTATCGTTCATTTCTCGTGTTAAAGCAGTTTCAAGGCATTCTCGGAGTTCTATATCCCTGCCTGTAAGTTTCCTGAAGAAATCCATCTCCTTATCTGTCAGTACGAGCATATAAGCAAATTCCTTTTCTTCCCCTTTGGCTACAACATCCATAGAGAAAATGCCGTTTTCATCAAGAATAAGGTATACATCAATACTTCCAGCAATATCCCTGCCTGTGGGATCACCCAGATCTTCATAAGCAGTGGTTTTCTGAATGCCTATGTAATCATACATATCATCTGACAGGAGAAGAAGGGTATTTGCTGTAGCTGAAAGGGCACGAACATTTCCTTCCCATCCCTCATGCCCTAAATATTCTTTCTCACACATAAGGGAGGAAACAGCCTCATCCAGATCGTCATACGAGCAATGGAGCACATCAGTATCCTCATCCACTTCATAAAACCAGTTAAATTCCTCATCATATGCCCCACGGCATAAAACCCCTGTTTCACCATGTCTTATATCAGTGGCAAAATCTATGTCCTTTTCGTGCATATATGCAAGAAGTTCTGCTTTGTCACAGGGAGAGGTAATATTAAATCTCGTATACCACTCATCAGGGGTTTTCCTTGTTTCATGTTCATAAGTAAGTTTCTGCTCCGCAAGGAATTTATGGAAATCCCTTGCCTCTCTGCTATTGATGATAACCTTCATTATATATTATTCCTTTCTGTTTTTTACTTCTGTTTTTCGCCACAGAAATAAGTATTTTTTATCTTTCAACGATTATTTTTCAATACCCTTATCTTTGCTCTTGGAAAAAGATTTAAGATAATCTTCCGTTATCTCAAGGCTCTGTTCGATAAGTTCTTCGGCAGACATACCATCCCCGCCCATGTTATGAAAATAATCATCAAAATGTCTGGGGTTGTTATCGTTGTATGTCATATAGGCAAGTGAAAGAAGTTCATATGCCGCCTCCCAGCGGAGTTCTTTTCTGCTTACAGGCTTTTCTTCTTCATAGTCAATCCCATAATAAGCATCAAGCAGATGCTGTATCCTTGTTATCCCTTTACCATCATCTCTGTCTCCTGCCTTAAAAAATTTCCAGTCTTTTACCCTTTCATAATCATAAAGTCCATGTTCATCACTTATCTCATATCTGCCATTAGGATGATTTATGGGATTTCTCCTGAAAACTATATGGACAGTATCCGATCTGTTTTGATTAAGACAGTATCTGTTATATTCCTTATGCAGGATGCGTACTTCAAAGGTCTTATCTGCTCTGTCCCATATACGGAGATCCGTATTGGCAATACTGCCACCATTGAACAGGATATCTTTAAGACCCATGTAGAGATTTTCCTTAAGCCTGTCACTTTCTATCTGTATCATCCGCTCTGGAGTAAGTTTTGTATCTATTCTTTCCCTTATCACATCAGAATGGTGATGTGAGTTATCGAGGAAAACCCTGTATTCCAGCACAAGATTATTATCATCATCAAATGAACACCGAACATTCCCAGCACCCTCTTCAAGCATGGGTATCCGTCCTATTATCAGACAGTCCTTTTCAGGGGTGATAAGAAGAATATTTCCGTCATGGTCTATGTCACACTGGTTATCAGTACAGATGATATTGCCATCTACCTCTTTCCAGAAATAATCATCAACTGCCGAATATGGTCTTTCACCCCACTTACCACTGATATACGAACCATAACTTATATTTTCCATCCTGACCATATCAAATGCCCTCCGCTTATCTGTTTATTTCCTGTGCCCTTTCCGCATCTGTCTTCACCCAGATTCTGTAGGCATCACAAAAATCATAAAAATCACGGAGAAGATAATTGATGGCATCTTCACAATCCTTAAGGCTCATTTCATATTCATCATGATTTTCAAGATTATCCTTTTGGTTCTCAATCTCATCCAGATCATTTTCAAGCTCATATTTTCCATATGCCTCTGGTATGAGTTTATGTATTTCCTTATAACATTCCGCTAAAGCATCAAGAGTTAGCTCATTATTATCGTCATCTATCGCTTTACGGAGATTTACCCCACTTTCCAGTTTATATTTCCATTTACTCATGATATTTTTCCTCTCCGCTTCTGTTTTTTAAGAAAATCCCTAAAAATCTTCCGCATTTTCCGCTAAAATAATAATTCTCATCTGACTGTTTCTTTTTTATCTTTCCATATTTTCCCTGTGATAAGGCTTTTCTTCAAGCATGCCTACTTCATCAAGGATCTCTTTCGCACACTCAACCATTTCCGCAAGGTTAAGCCATTTGCCTCCCCCTAATGAACAGCCCGCCTGCCAGTCATAACTTTCCATATCGTACTTTCCATCTTCATCGGGTTCGATACCGAAATGTTCGGCTATCATTTCAATAATCCTGTCTTCATCCATAGTCTCTATCCCCTTTCTTTATTCCTTTCTTCTGCAAGGGAGGTTTCCCAAGCATCTTTAAGGTCTGCTCCTTTATGGATCTTATGTATGGTATCTTTAAGCACCTTGCTTACATGGCACTCGTAGAATTTCAAAGGTATGTTCTCTTTGAAAAAGGCTGTTTCTTCTTTATCAAAGTGAATACATTCCTTTATATTCTCCATTTTTACCGCTCTGCCATCTTCCCGATAATGATATATAAGGTCATCACCTCTGTTCACCATAGGAAAATCAACCCATTTTACCATACTCGGAGTATGATGGTTTTTCCAGCCCCAATCCTTTTCGGTTTTGTCCCGTTCTACAAAGACACCGCCATCCTTGTCATTATATACAAACACGCTCCGTATTTCATCTGGATTATCTCCCTTTTCCTCCCAGAGCGTTTCTTTTTCTTTTTCTGTACTTGTGATCCCATTTTCATCACTTATAACATAAGGTTTCTGCCTTCCTACAAGGGTGAAATCAAAAACACATGTATATACTTCCGCAATCGCATATAATTTTTCGGAAAAATCCAGTTTATACCAGTTCTTGAATATATCTTCAAGTTTCAGCGTGGTTGACAGGCTGTCAAATATCCTGCCCTTAAAAGGATAAGCGGTAAATCTTGTATCGGCACATTTTTCGGTTATGCATTTTTCAAGTTCAAGATATGTTTCATATATCATATCACTTATTACATCAATGTCACTGCCTTTAAGGTCGGAAGTATGGAATAAAAGGACTGCACTGCCCTTATATTCCGTATTATAAAGCATATGTTCAAAGTTTACCGCATAAACAGAAGAAACATCATCTTTCATTATCTTTCTTCTCCTTTTGATTTATCATCTTTATAATATGTCTTATCAGGATTATCTTTTTTCCATTCATCTACATTTTTATATTTGTTTTCTTTAAGGTATTCTTTTACTGCACAACGGACAACTACATTCTCATCATCAACAAGTTTATCAAGCCCGTATCCTTGTTTTGCTACTACATAACGGACAGCCGATTCTTCATCATTAACAAGTTTATCAAGACTATAGCCTTGTTCTGCTACCGCCTCACGGACAAGCCAATGTTTATCATTAACAAGTTTGTCAAGTTCATAACTTTGTTTTGCTACTTCCATACGGACATTGGCACTTTCGTCATTTATAAGTTCGTCAAGCCCATATCCCTGATTGGCTACTGCTAAACGAACCCAATAATGTTCATCGTCAACAAGTTTATCAAGACCATAACCTTGCTTTGCTACTTCATAGCGGACATGATAATCTTCATCATTAACAAGTTTATCAAGTCCATAACCTTGTCCTACTACTGCCATACGGACTTCATAATCTTCACTATCAACCAACTTGTCAAGTTCTTTGTCTGTTCCATAAGGTTTGAATTCTGCCATTATCTTTCTTCTCCTTTAGATTTGTCATCTTTATAATATGTCTTGTCAGGATTATCTTTCTTCCATTCATTCATATCTTTATGCTTATTGTTTTCAAGGTATTCTTCTACTGCCTCACGGACATACCACTCTTCGTCATTAACAAGTCTATCAAGTCCGTAACCTTGCTCTGCTACTTCATAACGGACACTCCAGTATTCATCATTAACAAGTTTATCAAGACCATAACCCTGTCTTGCTACTTCCATACGGACCCAGTAATGTTTATCATCAAGAAGTTTATCAAGTCTATACCCTTGCCTTGCTACTATTACACGAACACATACATTTTCATCATCAATAAGTTTATCAAGACTATATCCCTGTTTTGCTACTTCTACACGGACATGCCAATCCTCGTCATCAACCAGTTTATCAAGTCCATAACCTTGTTCTGCTACTACTATACGGACTTCATAATCTTCACTATCAACCAACTTGTCAAGTTCTTTGTCTGTTCCATAAGGTTTGAATTCTGCCATTATCTTTCTTCTCCTTTAGTTCTGTCATCTTTATAATAAACCTTGTCGGGATTGTCTTTTTTCCATTCATCTACATTTTTATATCTATTCTCTTTAAGATAATCTTTTACTGCCTCACGGACACACCGCTCTTCGTCATTAACAAGTTTATCAAGACCATAACCTTGTTTTGCTACCGCTTCACGAACCCAAATACTTTCATCATCAATAAGTTTATCAAGACCATAGCCTTGCCTTGCTACTTCCCTACGGTCTGTCCAGTCTTTGCTATCAACTAACTCATCCAGTTCTTCATTTGTTCCATAAGGTCTGAAATTTTTATAGGGCTGTATTTCCTTAAAACTATTAGCAATATATCTATCCCAGATGTTCATATGAAGTTCTTTATTGAAAAACTTTGAATCTTCGGCATTAAGAGGATTTCCATCTATCTTTAAGTTTCCATCAGGAAAAATCTGCAAATAAAAATCTGCAATATCCTCTGGCTTATCTTTTATTTCATCGTAATCTTTGGGATTGAAACCCGCAAGCCTGTAAAGTGTCCGATAGCCCTCATCCGAAGAAGATGTAAGAGATATGGAAATATATTTTTCATCACCACAATCTATGATTTCAATATCATTATAATCAATCACAATATCGTCCATATTTTTATCCTACCTTTCCAACTGATGCTCTTTATCATATTCTTCAAGAATTTCACTTATCGCCTTATCAAAATCAGCCTTTATCCTGTCTATATTATCCTTGTGGACACCAGTTATCTTACCTATCCACCGTTCATAGTCGGGATTTTCTTTCTTAAAAGCATCATATTCATCGTCATATTTTCTTATATATTCCATATAGTTTTCATGATACTTTTTACTATGAAACAGAAACCTGAACTTATCAAGACTCTTATGCGAACCTCTCGGCTCACAATAATCCATAAACATATGGGCAAGTTCAAGATCGGCAGCGGATTTTCCCTTATCCAGATAGATTTCTGTAATGCGTTCAAGTTTTACGGAATGATACGGCATATCATCATTACTTGACTTTGTTGAAATATAAACGCCATCTTTTTTATAAGAAATCCTGTTGATATATTCCACACCCATATCTTATCTCTCCTGCCCCTTATCTTTTTCAAGATAATCCTTTTCCCATTTGTCAAGAACCTTTATGATACCTCTGTGAACAGTCTCATAATAGTTAATATTGGCACTGTCTATTACATTCCTGCATATATCCTCTGCCATATTCACTACTGCATTAAGTACATTATTATCTACCTTTGAGATAAGTTCATCATGTTCATCGTTCACAACATATAATTCATTCAAAGTAGCAAGTGCCCTATTAACCACGGTGTAAGCAGTCCTTTCTGTTCTGACATCCATATTGCTCTTTGATTTTAGTTCTTCAATGATTTTATCCGTTTCTTTCTGGATTTCATCATATGTTTTCATAACAAACTCATAAGACATTTTATCACCTTTTTCCTTTCTTCTTCTTGGGCTTTAAAATCAAACTTTTTTATGTATCTTTTCAGAAAGCAAGTGTGGCACAGATTAAAATTTTACCTTAAAGTAAAAATTATTTCTCCATATCTTCTTTTGCCACCTTATCGGCAACATAATCTTCGGAAAGACGGATATATTTATCATATTCTTCTGGAAATTCCTTCTGAACTTCTGAAAAGTAAATATCAATCATTTTCTGCTTATTCTCTTCAAAATATGTTTCTATATCCTCATAGTTTTTTATACATAAATCCCTATGTTTCTCCCACATAGATTCTATTTCTTCTTTAAACAGCTCATCATTACCAAGAGGTTCAAAATCAAATATATACTCCCCTTCTGGAAAAGGATGTATCTTTATATCAATACTATTTTTACAATTTCCATTTTTATTGGGAATAGAAACAGGAGAAATGTCTATTTCGGGATTTATAAATACCGAATGATTTCCGTATTCACCAACCCTTATTCTCATGGTTCCATCCCAGCAACCTATTTCATTTCCTTTCCAGCAACTATCTCCGTGATAAATGGAAGCTCCACATACTTCCCATTTGTCACAAGGGAAAAATACGGGAGCAGAATAATATTTCTTAAGCCCTTCCATATCGCTTACGAGATAATTTCCTTCTATCTCCTTCCCGTGTTCTATTACATAGTCAAGGAGAGCGGACATGAATTCATCATTTTCCCTGCCATCAAGGTCTTTTACAGTATGTTCTTCAAGGAAAGCCATACTGTTCCATTCATCCCCGTCTGGGTCATATCCCTTTATCTCAACATCAAGGAAGGATGCATCCATATCATTTCCCGCTATAAAGCCTCTCCCGTCATCAAGAGTGCCAGCGAAAAGATATATCCCACCTCCCGTATAGCAGGGTTCGACACATTTAAAACCATATTCCATATCGGTCTCCTTTTTTAAATATCTTTTTCCTCTTCCTGTCTTTCCTTTACATATTTATCAAATTTCTTCACCGCAAGGTCATAATCTTCTTTAACTTCATCGGGATCCCTTACGAAGACAAGGTTTTTATTAAATTCTGCTTCTTTCCAAGCACTTCCGCTCATAGAATAGACACTTTCAACCGTGTATTCATAAACACTTTTTCTTTCTCCGCTTATCTGGACATTCCTTATCATAGAACACGGCAGGACAACATCCTTTTCGGGCATTATTTCAAACATAGCACCAGCCCCAGACCATTCATTGAAAAGACCGATCGTGACATTATTACGATCTGCTACAATGTTTCCCTCACCTTTTCCTATGGCATCAAGGAACTCTACAAGTTTATTTCCCTTCATTTTGACGAGAAGGGTAAGTTCACCCATATAATCGCTTAAATTATCAATCTCCTGCGATACGGAAGCGAGGAAACGGTTATCAGTGCCTTTATATCTCGCATCAACAAGTTCGGAAAGGGTATGTCCCTGCTGTTCCACAAGGTATGTAAGGGCATTGTCAAAATATCTCTGACGGTCATTGGGGTTATCATATGCAAAATCTTCCCTGAACATATTATTGATACTGCCCATATCACAGTTCTGCTCTTCTTTTGTACCGAACATAAGGGTAATGGCAGTCTCACCGATCCACTCATCCATGTCGTAATAAAGACCTTCATACCCTCCTACCTCATTATACATTTCCGTTTCCCTGTTATTATATTTTTCTTCAAGGAGATAAAGATATTCTTCTTTCAGTCCATCCCTTTCGGCATTATTTTCAATTATATTTATTATCTCCATCTCGTAATAATCTTTTGAATCATAATCCTCATCAATCAGTTCACGGAGACAGACACCGAAATCCGCATTTTCCCATTTAGAAACTTCTTCTTTATATGACTTAAAAGCATCAAATATCATACTGCCACTTATCCTGTCATCATAAGATGTTGCAGGAACATTATAAAAACCATTTTCATCACAGATTTCTTTTATCTGTTCTTTAAGCCACGGATATACCCTTGCCTCACATTCTTCAAGATGCTTTTCCTCTTCTGCCTCTTCTGCAATTTTGTCTGTCTTTATGGCATTAAATAAATCCTCTTTGCCAGCATCATCGGACAGACCATCAAAAATCTTATTAAACTCGCTGTATTCAAGCGGAGTTATAACCTGTTTCAGTTCGTCAAACGACAAGGTTATGGATTTTTTTTCGTCACTGATACGGACATCACCATTTTCATTTACATTAAGTTCTATGCTTGCCATATATGCCTCCTTAATCTCTTTCAATGTCTTTCTGCTCTTTTATGTATTTATCATATTTTCCATTGCTGAAATCATCCGTTTCCTGATGGAAATTGCAGTCTTCAAGAAGTTCTTCTATCTTTTCACGCAGCTTTGCTTTATCCCTGTGGAGTATTGCAAGGTTCTTTATATCCCTTTCAGAAAAGCCATACCCTATCGGTCCAGAAAGTTCATAACCTTTATCAACTGAAGACAATGCCTTCTCCCAGTCACTTCTGATTTCTGCCACTTTTATTATATCATCAAAGCAGAAGTGAAAATCAGGATTATCTTTAATGCCATAACACTCCAGATCGGCTTTTATATCAGATACATGCCCAACCTCAATGATGATGTTTTCAATCGTATCTTTAAGAAAAATATAGCCACCAAAATAAGGACTATAATTTTTTATCGCCTCTTCATAATGCTTGCAGTTATCATTGTCTTTATTGAGATATTTATCTTCCAGTATGTCACAGAGTTTAAGTGCTATGCTTGTAAATTCCTCATTCGTCATCTCGGTCTTTCTCCTTTTCAGACTTCTTTGTTATGTTTTCAATATTCATTACAGAATCTCCTAAACATCTATAAATTCAAGGTCATAATCTTCTTTTTTCGCATCATGTCCGCTTTTGGTTGCGATGATTATTGTTTCAAGGTTCTGTATATATGATGCCTGACTTTCCGTATAATCATCAAAACTGTCTATATCCCCGTTTTTAAGCATCTGTTCATACTCAAAAGCCTTGATGCTGTCATATCTGTAATCGTGGGAGTTTACCGAATTGATGAGTTTTATCACATAACCGCCATGATTTTTCCAAGCATCAAGGTTCTTGTGGTAATCATCTATCAGTACGGAATATTCCACATTTCCCTTAACGAACCTTGCCTTGTCAGCACCGATGGGACAGAAGAAAATATTTTCTTCTTTAATGAAAGGACAGTGTTCCTCTATCCATTCCATCTTGTCCCTCAAAGTATCCCTGTCAGCAGATGAAAGGATACATACATCAACACCCTTTTCTACAAGTTTCCTTGCGATCTCCACGGTTGCCATATGGGGTTCAATGTTGCGGAAGTAATGATTGTTGGGGTCAAGGACTTCTTCTGGATATTTAAGACCTTTCGCATTGTCATACCAGTAACCGAGAGTGCCATCTATGTCAAAATACACGCTGTATGCCTGTGACTGTACCATTTTCGCAAACAGAGGGGGCATATTTTCAAGTTCCTTCCACTCGTCCATTGAATGGCTCTCGTAGAACTTAAGCCTTTCATTGTCATCGGAAGACCATACGGTAAATCCGTCACTGTCTCTCGTTACGGAAACCACAACTCCCTCATAATCATTGCTCTTATCCATATATGAAGCGGCTCTCATAGCCTCGCTTATAGCCTTGTCAAAGCCGTCAACCTTATAACTTTCATTCTTTTTTCCATCCTGCCAAGTAATAGTGTACATATCAGTACCTCCTCTTAACGATTTCTATAAGGTAGTGTGACACAGATTAAAATTTTACCTTAAAGTAAAAATAAAAAAGAAAAGGAGATGTTTCCATCTCCTCTCCGTCATCAGATTTCTTTTCCGTAATCCTTTTCTCTTTTCTCTTCCTTTACGGGAACAATGATCTCTGTCTTTATTTCAGCCATATAGTTATAAGCCTTTGATTTTATATCTTTTAAATGGCTTACGGGACAGTAAATACTTATCTTTCCCTCTTCTTCCGTAAAGGCTGTCCTGTTAGGCTCCCTTCTTATATCAAGAAGAAAATCTTCCGTATTTCCATTCTTCGCACAGGTCACTTTTGCAAGATCGGTATATCCAAGCATCGCCATATAATAAGGTGCGGTAACACCGAAAACCTTGTCTTTGAGAAATGAATTGACCTCATCATCAAGTTCAAGGCTCTTCTGTATTATATCACGGTCAGTATGTATATTAAGTCCTCTTATCCCTGTTTCGGGGGCAGAACCATAATCCCGTGCCTTTCCAAATGATTCGTCCCTTATATAGATAAGGCGGTCTTCATACTTTTTAAGTTCGTCATATACTGCCTTATTTATCCTTTTACAGTTTTCCTGTATGCGTAACCTTTCTTTTTCGGAAGTTTCTGTCCTTGTCTCTGAAAAATCAAATATGGCAAAGTTCCCGTCAAGACAGATGGGAGTGAGTATGTCTATCTCTTCCCCATCTATCTCAAAAGGCTCAAAACTGAAATAATATGTCATATCGCACCTCCGTTACTGGTCAATTTCGTAGTCATCATTCCTCTTCGTTTCTTTCTTTCCAGTCTCCTGTTCGATAGTGGAGATGTCCCTGCCAGCATTAAGTTTGACATTGCCGCCTACCTTTGTAGCATCATTCGTGGTCTCATCAAGGTTCGTGGCATCTGCCCTTACCGAATTAGTCCCG
>Ga0247609_10002099_pt1 | contig 21878 bp, 19 predicted proteins | sample 172DNAGHGlowgp2_FD_193487 | JGI IMG/M metagenome (GOLD analysis project Ga0247609, IMG submission 193487) | Sheep rumen microbial communities from Palmerston North, Manawatu-Wanganui, New Zealand - 1728 DNA GHGlow gp2 | ecosystem: Host-associated > Mammals > Digestive system > Stomach > Rumen ...
TTCCATATACAGTTTTATTGCCTGTTTTTTTATTTTTTCACTATAGCTCCTTTCCTTTGGATTTGGTGTGTATACTTTTCCACAGCGTTTACATTTGTATTTTTGACTTCCTGCCCTCGTTTTTCCTGCTTTTATTTGTCCAGTTTCTTTTCCACAATTTTTACATTCCATTTTTTTATTATACCATATGTTTTCTTCTTGGGCACTCCCTCCTTTTAAGTCTAAATTTTAAACTAAAATTCCATCTACAAAAACCATATCAGGAGACGAAAAAGGAGCAAAAACATCTTTTGAATATACCACTAAATCAGCATCTTTGCCTTCTTTTATTGACCCTACTCTATCGTCGATGTTACAAATTTTCGCCGGATTTATAGTTATAGCTCTTAATGCTTCCTCTTTTTTTAGACCTCCCTTTATCGCAACTGAAGCACATAAGTTCAAGTATTGAATCGGGGTCTCAGGATGATCTGTTATTATGCTAAATAAAATATCTTCACGTGCTAGTTGTGCTAGAGAACTTACATCTAAGTTAATAAGTTCTGGCTTCGATCTATCACATAAAATCGGACCTGATAAAATCTTTGTTGATTCTTTTTTCAATTCGTCCTTTATTAAATATGCTTCTGTAGCGTGGACTAAAACATAATCTAAATCAAATTCTTTCGAGATTCTTATCGCTGTAAAAATATCATCCGCTCTGTGTGCGTGGAAATGCGCTTGTATTTTCTTTTCAAAAAGTGGAATTAACGCTTCGCACTTTATATCAAACTCAGGTAATAAAGATACATCATGCTTTTTTTCAGCCCTTTGCTTATTTAAATAATATCTCTTTGCTTTATAAAGTTGTTCACGTATTAGCGCTACTGTCGCCATTCTCGTCATGGGCATCTGTTCTTTATCTCTATAAACCGATTTCGGATTTTCTCCTAATGCAAACTTTATGGCAATTGGACTTTTTATAATCATATCATCTACTCTCTTACCAAAAGTCTTCAGAGCTAATATTTCTCCACCTATTGGATTTGCACTTCCTGGACCCGTCAAAACAGTTGTAATTCCCTCTTTATAAGCTTCTTTAAAACATACGTCCATTGGGTTTATCGCATCTATTGCTCTTAATTGAGGAGTTAGTGGATCATTTTCTTCATTACCGTCGTCTCCTTCAAATGTTAACCCATTTTCAAATATGCCTAAATGCGTATGTGCATCTATAAATCCCGGATATACACTTTTCCCTTTTAAATCTATTGTGTCTTCAAGCTTTTCTTGTAGATTTTCCATGTCATCAACTAAGCTTATCTTGCCGTCTTCAACTCTTACAAAACCATTCTCTATTACTCTGTCTTCCATTGTATAAATTTTCGCATTTTTTAATAGCATCTTTTCCTCCTTGATTACATTCCCTGCAAAGCTGCCGAGCCACATTCATCGTCAATTTTATTTGACGATGAATTAAATATAATTATATTTTCCAAGATTAAATTTTAAATTTAATCTTGGGTGGCTCGGCAGCCAACGTGAAGCGCCTTTTTAAATTTAAATCATAAAAAAGCAATCAAAAAAGCCCAGAAAATCCAGGCAAATTTTTAAACATTAGCTTTTCTCGAACTTCTTCTTGAATATCCACCACGTTTAGAGTCAGTAACTCTTTTTAGATCTGACATTTTTTCTTCGCTTGCAGCTTTAAACATAGACATCATATCTTCAAAGCTTTGTTTTTTTATTGGCTTTTGCGTATTTTTAAAATTCCCCTTATTTATACTAGGGTCTTTTCTTTTTTCAGGCTCACACGCTCTTTTAATCGATAATCTTATTTCACCTTTATCGTTTACGCTTATGACCTTGACTTTTACATCTTGTCCATCTTTTAAGTAATCGTTAATATTTTTCACATAATCACTTGAAACTTCAGAAATATGTACTAATCCTTTTTTATTTTCGGGCAAATCAATAAAAGCTCCAAAACTAGTGATACCATTAACTTTACCATTCAAAACCGTTCCTAATTCCAATTGCATACTAAGAGATAGTCCTCCTTAAAAAATTAAATTTATTTTCCTGCTGCATTAACAAAAACTTTCTCGCCTTTTTTCGAAAGGCCTAAATTCTTTCTTGCGGTCTGTTCTATGTGTTCATTTTGTTTTTCTTCATTATCTTCTAAATTTTTCCGCAATTGCTCATTCTCATTCTCTTGCATTTCTAATTTTTTCGATAGATTTTCTAACTTTTGTTTCTTATCATTAATTTGAACTTGCTGATTAAAAAGCACAAATACAAAATAAAATATCAACAATATAGGTATTAATCTTAAAATAAAAGGAATCAATTTTTTTTTCTTTTTCTTTATAATTTCCATAACATTTTCCTTTTTAATATTTAGTTAAAGTTAATTGTACATCAATTTAGCAAATTTTTCAAGTGCTTTTTTATTTCGGGGAGTGCCCAAAGAAAAAATATATGGTATAATAAAGAAATGAAATGTAAAAATTGCGGAAAAGAAACCGAACAAATAAAAGCAGGAAAAACGAGGGCTCTCCGCCAAAAATACAAGTGTAAACACTGTGGAAAAGTATACACACCAAGTCCAAAGGAAAGGAGCTATAGTGAAGAAATAAAAAAACAGGCAATAAAATATTATTTAGAAGGGATGGACTTTAGAAGAATAGAAAATCTAATGCATGTTAGCCATGTGTCAGCGATAAACAGGTTGAAAAAATCTGTTAAAGTTAGTTGATTTTGAGTTAAAATAAGAGAAACTAAAGACTTTAAAAATTTATCTCAAAAAATTTCGCATATAGCACCTAACAAATATACTTCTGATCACTGGGAAACATATGACTTAATTGATCTTTGAAAAAGACTTGTTGGCACCTACCCCGTCTAAATAACTAACAGATTGTTGCGCCATAATTTAGCCAGCTTTGCTCACAAAAACTTATTGTTAACATAAAAGTTTAAGTATGATTAGCGATTCCGTTCTTCTCTTTATGCACCTTGATTCTTTTTCTATCTATGCAATACCTCAAATCTCAATCTAATCTTCAGCTTGCTTTTCTTTTCCTAAGAAAAATAGTGCAACGGTTCCGCAACCGGTATGAGTTCCGATAACAGGCGTTATATAATTTATAACTATATTGTTAACGCCGAATTTTTCACTTATTTTCTCTGCTAAAAAGTTTGCATCTTCAATAGCGTCAGCATGCGAAATACAAATAAATTTATTTTCTTCAGCTACCCAAAATTTTTCCATTTTATTAACCAGTTCTAAAAGAGCTGCTTTTCGTCCTCTAATTTTTCCAACCGGAACTAATTTACCTTTTAAATCAACATTCATAATCGGCTTTATGTTAAGCATTCCACCAAAAGCTGCGGCCGCCGGAGAAATACGTCCGCCTCTTTTTAAATGAGTTAAATCATCAACTGTAAACCAATGTTGTAAGCGATTTTTATTTTCTTCTAGCCAGGAAACAACTTCATTTAAAGATTTACCTTCTTTTTGAAGTTTTGCAGCAAAATATACTAACATACCTTGTCCCATAGAAGCTGCGCAAGAATCAACTACTATAACCTTATTGTCATGATATATTTTACTCAAGTCATCTGCCGTTTTTTTCGCGATATTATAAAGAGAACTAAGACTTCCTGAAAAAGAAATATATAAAACATCTTCATTTTTATTTAAAAACGGTTCGAAATTTTCAGCATACGTTGCGTGATTTATACAAGTAGTTTTAGGCAACTTTCCATTTCGAATTTCATTATAAAAATCTTTTGGCGAAATATCGCTATCTTTTATATAATTTTCTCCATCGAGAGTTAATTCTATAGGTATTACTTTTATTTGGAATTTGTCTAAAATATCCTTTGGTATATCCGAAGTTGAATCAGTGAAAATCACGTAATTTTTAGAATCTTGCATGGTAACACTCCTGAGAATTTTAAATTTATACAATTAAATAACATTTTAACGTAAATAGCATTTTTTTGATTAACCTTTAAATGCGAACAGACTAGTTTATTATTTTATTTCTTTAGTATCTATTTCTTTTTTTATTGCGTCTATAAAGTTATTCAAATTCATACTGCCCATATCGCCATCTTTTCTAGACCTTACCGATACTGTATTTGAATCGACTTCTTTCTGCCCAACTATAAGCATATATGGTATTTTTTTAAGTTGTGCATTTCTGATTTTATAGCCTATCTTTTCGCTTCTAGAATCCAAAGTTACTCTGATATTTTGCTTTTTAAGTTCTGATTGTATTTTTTCAGCTTCTTCTAAAAATGATTCGCTAATTGGTAAAACTGTAACCTGAATCGGTGATAGCCAAAGCGGAAAAGCACCTGCAAAATGTTCTGTTAAAATACCGATGAATCTTTCTATGCTTCCGAAAATAACTCTATGGATCATTATAGGTCTATGCTTATTGCCATCCTCTCCAATGTAAGTTAAATCAAATCTTTCTGGCATTTGGAAATCTAATTGAATTGTACCGCATTGCCAAGTCCTCTTGAGGCTATCCTCCAAGTGAAAGTCGATTTTAGGACCGTAAAATGCGCCATCGCCCTCATTTATAGTGTATTCTCTGTTATTGGCTATTAAAGCTTTCTCGAGTGCTTTTGTAGCTATTTCCCATTGTTCATCTGATCCCATGGAATCTTCAGGTCTAGTAGAAAGTTCGATAGAATACTTAAACCCAAAGGTTGAATAAAAGTCATCTATTAACTTCATAACGTTTGAGATTTCAGATGCTATTTGCTCTTCAGTCATGAAGATATGCGCATCGTCCTGAGTAAAACAGCGAACTCTCATCAAGCCGTGAAGTGCTCCTGAAAGTTCATGTCTATGTACTAGACCCATTTCAGCAACTCTTTCTGGCAAGTCTCTATATGAGTGCATTTTACTTCTATATACAAGCATTCCGCCAGGACAGTTCATAGGTTTTATCGCGTAATCTTCGTCATCGATTTGCGTAGTGTACATATTATTCTTGTAGTGATCCCAGTGCCCTGATCTTAGCCACAATTCTTTATTTAATATAATTGGGGTTTTTATCTCAACATAACCTGCTTCTTTATGTTTTTTTCTCCAAAAATCTTCCAAAGTATTTCTCAAAACCATTCCGTTAGCTAAAAAGAATGGGAAACCAGGACCTTCGTCAAAGATATCGAAGAGTTCAAGTTCGCGACCTAATTTTCTGTGGTCTCTTTTTTTAGCTTCCTCGATTCTTTCTAGATATTCATCTAGCATTTGTTTTTTTGGAAAAGATATTCCGTATATTCTTTGCAGCATAGGCCTTTTAGAGTCGCCTCTCCAATATGCACCTGTGCAGTTTAGAAGTTTAAAGCTTTTAACTCGACCAGTAGACAGTAAATGAGTTCCTCCACAAAGATCTGTAAAGTCGCCTTGTTTTCTGAAAGTTAAAGATGCACCCTTATTTTTTAAATCCTCAATAAGCTCAATTTTATATGGTTGATTTCTTTCTTCCATAAATTTTAAAGCTTCCTCAGAAGACAAATTGATTTTTTCGACTACTAGATCTTCTTTGATTATTTTTTTCATTTCTTCTTCAATTTTAACAAGGTCTTCCGGTGTTAATGGTGATTCTAAATCAAAATCATAATAAAAGCCTTCATCGATAGCTGGACCGATAGCTAATTTTACATTTTTGAATAATCTGCAAACAGCTTGAGCCATAATGTGCCCAGTAGTATGCCAATAGGTTTGCTTACCGTCTTTGTCGTCAAAAGTTAATATTTCTAGGTTACAGTCATCATTAAGTTCTGTTTGTACATCAGTTAATTTTCCATTAACTTTAGCTGCACACATATCTTTATAAAGCCCCATACCTAAAGCTTTTGCAATTTCAAAAATTTTCGTTCCTTTTTCAAATTGTTTTACGACTCCATCTTTTAAAGTAATATTCATCATTTTTCACTCCTAAAAAATTCTTGTAATATTATTTTACCACTATTCTTTGCTTAGGTCAATTTTTAGTGCATGAATTTGTATACTTATGTCATCGTTGATATTGAGATACGCTAGCTTTTCTGAAACCTTGTATTGTTGCACGATAGCTAAAACTTCTCAAATAGGGGTTTACTGTAGTATAAGATAAGTTCTATAAACCATTAGATCGTTTAACTGATATGCCGAATATTACATAAATTTGTATTAAGACGGTAATTAAGAAGTTAGGTTTTAATAATTAAATATCTTCAATTTTAACGCGGTGTTTTTTTAACTTTTTATCGTATCAGATTCTAAGTGCCAAATTTTTCCCTGTTTAGTCTTTTTTAGTTCCATAATAAACGCTGGCTTTGCTTTTGGATAAAATATGGAAAAAATAAAATGCCCAAAATACGGAAGTGAAAAAGCATAAAAAGCAGGAAAAATAAGAAGAAAATAGCAATATCAAGGCAAAGAAGCATACCTTCATAATGCTATTTTAGATACTTCAAGACAATGTGAACTTGTCAACGAGGTACAACGTCTATTCGTGAAGATTATCCTCCATCTCGGCTTTTTGAGCTTTTTTACATATGCTGAATATTTTTTTAAATAGCTCTTCTGAATATATAAAATCTTCACCTGAAAATAACTTTACGGTTTTTAAAATTTCGTTTTCACGAGAAGAGTTTTCGATGGGAATATGGTTTGATTTTTTGAACTCTGCTATTTTTCGACAAATGCTGATTCTTTTAAGAAAAAGTTTCAGTATTTTAGAGTCTAATTCATCTATTTGATATCTCAAAAAAGATAATTTCATAATTTATTACTTCCTAACAATAAATCTAATATAGCGATAGATGCTGCAGCTTCAACTGCAGGCACGGCACGAGGTACTATGCAAGGGTCGTGATGTCCTTTTATCTTTAGTTTTGTGGATGTTTTTTCATCTAAGTTAATAGAATTTTGCTCAATATAAATTGAAGGTGTAGGTTTTATAGCAACTCTAAATACAATTGGCATCCCAGAACTGATCCCACCGAGAATTCCGCCGTGATTGTTAGTTTTAGTTTGTAATTTTCCGTTTTTTACGATAAATTGATCGTTGTTTTCGCTGCCAGACATATTAGAAGTTTTAAACCCCGCACCAAATTCTATTCCTTTTACTGCTGGGATGGAAAAAGCTAGTGAAGAAATTACATTTTCAACTCCGAAAAAAATAGGTTCTCCAATACCTACTTTAACGCCAGTTATTGCGCACTCTATGGTTCCGCCAATACTGTCTTTTTTGCTCTTATAAAAATCGATTTCATTTTTTATTTGTTCTTTTATTTTATCATCTAAGACTGGCAGTTCAGTTTGACTATGTAGATTTATTAGAGTATCCTCTGAAACACTAGACGGAAAAGGTATATCGAAAATTTTGCCGACAGAGAAAATATGTGCAGCTATAAATATACCTCTTTCTTTCAATATTTGCTGACAAATTGATCCACAAAAAACCAATGGTGCAGTTAATCTTCCTGAAAGGTGTCCTCCTCCTCTAAAATCGTTATAGCCATTATATTTTTTAAAAGCGGTATAGTCTGCAGTACCGGGTCTAGGAATAAATTTAAGTTCTTCATAATTGGAAGAATTAGCGTTTTGATTTTTTATTATAGCACAAATGGGAGCTCCTGTAGTGTAACTATTAAATATCCCTGATATAATTTCAGGGCAATCAGCTTCACTTCTTTTAGTAGAAAAGGCATTTTTCCCGGGAGCTCTTTTTTGCATTTGAAAATTTATTTCATCAATATTTATTTTCTCGCCAGATGGCAAATTATCTATCACTGCACCGATGTATGGCCCGTGACTTTCCCCGAAAATTGAAATCTTTAAATTATTAGCCCAGACTGACGACATTAACGTTGCCTCCAAGCTTTATGAAGTCCTCAAAGAAGTCAGGATAAGATTTATGTATATTTTGAGCGTCGGAGATTTTAACTTTACCATCAGCTACAGTTGCCGCAATTGCCATTGCCATAACGATTCTATGATCGCCATAACTGTTTAAAGAGCATTTAGAGAGCTTATTTGTACCTGTTATTATGAGTCCATCTGAAGTTTCCTGCACATCTACTCCAAAATTTTCAAGGCAAGAATATATGGCCTTAAGGCGATTGCTCTCTTTAAATTTTAATCTTGATGCGCCCCAAATTTTTGAAATCCCATTGCTAAGAGCAGAAAGTATGGAAATTGGCGGGATAAGATCTGGGATTTGAGCGGAAAAAATGTCCGCGCCCGAGAAAGAGCTTGGAAATACAGTCAGGCAATTATCATTAAAAGCGTGTTTGACTTTAAATTTTTCTAAAATTTTTAAAATTGCCTTATCGCTTTGTTGGGAGTCTAAACTTAGTCCATCAATACTTACTTCTCCGCCGATTGCTCCGGCTACTGCGAAAAATGACGCTGATGACCAATCTCCCGTAACGTTATAATTTGTAGGCTTATAGGTTTGTCTGCCCGGTATGAAAAATCCGGAATTTATCTTATTTATAGTAATGCCAAACTTAGACAATATGTCTATTGTTAAGTCTACGTAACCTGAAGATTCTAAAGGAGAAGTTAATACGATTTCACTGTCATGCTTTAAAATTGGCAATGAAAATAATAATCCGCTTATAAATTGAGAACTTATGTTACCTGGCAAAGCAAATTTTCCAGGTTGAAGTTTTCCTGAAACTTCAAGTGGGAGAGTTTCGCTACTACTTAAGCTAACGCCTTGTTTAGTTAAGCAAGAGTAGTAAGGAGTTAGAGGCCTTTTTAAAAGAGAAGCTTTCCTTATAAATGTAGTTTTAATGCCAAAAGATGCGACTAATGGCATAAGGAAACGCAAAGTAGTTGCGGATTCGTCACAATTAATTTTAGCAAAATTAGTAGCAAAGCAAGGCGAACCGTTTATGATTATTTTATTTTCAACAAAAGTAACTCTTGCGCCTAAAACTTTTATGGCGTTGATGGTTGCCAATACGTCGTTTGATAAGCTTACGTTTTGAATTTCAGAGTTACCATCAGCTAGCGCTGCACAGATTATAGCTCTATGCGATTCGCTTTTTGAAGGTGGAGCTGTAATAGTTCCGGAAAGCTTTTTGGGTGTTATTATAGCTGTACACATAAACATTCTCCTAACTTTTAAAGTAAAAATTTTATAAATTCGTCTTTAGAAAATGGTTGGATATAACCTTCTCCGACGTTAGATATTAAAACAACATTAACTTTATTGTTAAAAAATTTCTTATCGTTCAAAGAAGCTAAAACGATTTTTCTTTCATTGATATTGCAACTAGTTGGCAATGAGAATTTGTGGAGTATTGATTCTAAATCTGATAGTAATGATTTATCAAGGATATTTTTTCTGACACAAGCTTTTACGATCATTATCATACCGATAGAAATAGCTTGTCCATGCGAATACTTTTTGAAATTCCCCAGCTTTTCAATTGCGTGTCCCAATGTATGACCAAAGTTTAAAATCATCCTGTAATTTTGATCGAATTCATCTTTTTCGATAATCTCCTTTTTAATTAAAACACATTTTAAGATGATATCCGCTAAATTTTCATGTAAGTTAGAAAGATCAAGTTCTTTTAATTTAAAAAACAAATCTTTGTCTTTAATCAAAGCGTATTTAATAATTTCCGCAAAACCATTTGAGATTTCTCTTGAAGGCAAAGTGTATATTAAAGAAGGGTCGATTAAAATGGCTTTTGGATAATAAAAAGATCCTACCAAATTTTTTCCGTAAGGTGTATCTATTCCATTTTTTCCTCCGATTGCTGAATCCACTTGAGCTAAAAGACTAGTTGGAATATTTACAAAACGGACACCACGAAGGAAAGTAGAAGCAACAAATCCAGCTAAATCGCCAACCACTCCTCCACCTAAAGATAAAATACAATCTGATCTGCTAAAGTTGTGTTTACAGAGAAAATCGTAAATTTTTATAGCTTGTTTAAAGGATTTTGACTTTTCTTCCGCTGGAACAATAAAGGTGTAAACTTGGAAATTAGAAGTTTTTAAATTGTTAATTAAAGTTTCCAAATAAAGTCTTTTAACATTCTTATCGGTTACAATGAGGATATTACAACAATTTGGCAAAAAGTTTAGTTTATCGCTAATAGAACTTAATAAATTCTTCTCAATGAATATCTCATGCATTTTAGATGTTTCGACTTTTAATTTGACCAAATAAAAAACTCCTTTTTATTTCTATATTAGAATTATATCATGTAGGAAAAACATAGTCAAGTAAAGGGATTTCAAACGAAAGTGTCCAAGAAAAAATGTATGGTATAATAATCAAATGTAAAAATGGTACAAAAGAAAAACGGACAAGTAAACGCAGGGAAAAAATTCAACATTTTGTCGATTGCTCTTCTAAGATTCTCCTACTCTACTTTCGCGTGTATCTCACTTATTTTGAAACCCGTTATGAAAGCTCCCTCTTTCGCAAAATAATAAAAGTCAGACTTATACAGTTGAAGGCGTCGATTCTGATTTTAGGCATTATATTCCTGCTCTGAGTCGCCGTTCTAAGTGCTTTTTAAGCCTTTAGAAACAACTTTATCTGTTTTTAAAATTTTTGTCTTTGCCATTAATGAAATAAATAACACTTTATTTCGACACATACTCCCATTTATATCCGTATGCAGTTTTGCCTTGTCCTTTGCAAATTTTGTTTATAGTTGCATAGTCAGCTTTTTCGTATGTAGTGTTTTCCCTAATCCACGCAGCTCCATCCATAATCTTTGGAAACGTTTTTACAACTGCTCCGGTTACTTTATCAAGCATATTTATGGAAATTGCATTTGGGCGATTTTTTTTATACTTTTCAACCATTTGAGCTCTATATTCAGGGTCATTGCGCATTTTTTCTATGTGAGACCTAAGACCTTTATTAATCTTTTTCTTATTTTTAACATTAGAGTCTGAATTTAAGCTAGAACTAAAAACAGCTGCACTCTTTTTTACTTTTTCTTTTATAAAATCCAGTTCTATATTAATTTTATAGAAATTCATATAGTAATTTTCTCTCTCTGCCAACTTTGATTCGTCACATTCTTCGAGTACCGAAAATTCAAAGTTTCTAGAACCATATTTTTTTATTTCTTCCATTAAAATTTCTCTTTCACTTGCTATAAGACCATTATAACTTTCCCAAATATCTTTTAGATTTTTACTTCTTCCAATATAAACTTTGTTATTTACCTTGTTTACCAATTTGTAAATACCTGTCAAATTAACCCTCTCCCGATATAATATTAATTTAAAATTTTTAGACTCAAGTAAATTGCTATTTAAATTAATAAAATAAGCGCTTTTTCCGTTACTTCCTTTAAATAGAAACTTAATATTTTTTGTAATGCTAATTATAAAGTTACAAATTTTTTAAAGATTGGTGGAGATGAGGGGAATTGAACCCCTGTCCGAAAAATGATCCAAAAAGCTTTCTACGAGTGTAGTCAATTTTTTAAAATTCCCTCAATGCACAGCTAATTGACAAGCTTTACACCTTGGTATCCTCAAATACATGAAAAAAGCCGAGGAATCTCTTAATCCACGTTCACCGCTAATCGACGCCTTACAAAGAGCTGCGGTAAGCTCTAAGAAGACGGCTGCCAAAACTAGGCAGCAAAATCAGCTTTATATTCGCCGTTTAAATTTAAAAATACGTTTTTATAAGAGAGCTCGCATCTCTACTCGCTTACTTTAATTCACAATCTCCGTCGAAACCTTTACATCCCCATAATAATGAATTCAACCTCTATTATTTTCTTTCAAAGCTCTTTGAATATTACGCTCTGCAGATTTTTTTGCCATATCTTCGCGTTTATCGTAAAGCTTCTTACCTTTACAAAGCCCTACTAAAACCTTTAAGTTTGAGTTTTTAAAGTAAACTGAAAGCGGAATCAAGGAATATCCTTGCTGCTTAACTTGGCCAAACAATCTTGCTATTTCTTTTTTATGCATTAAGAGCTTTCTAACTCTTAAAGGATCTCTATTAAATATATTCCCTTCTTTGTAAGGTGAAATATGCATACCGTTTATAAATAGTTCTCCATGCACTATAGAACACCAAGCTTCTTTTAAGTTTATGCCACCTTGACGAATAGATTTTACTTCTGTTCCAAAAAGTTCTATGCCTGCTTCTATTTTCTCTATAATGTAATAATCATGATATGCTTTTTTATTTTTTGCAACTTCCTTAAAAGATTTTTCAGCCAAATATACCACTTCTTTACTCTGAGCTTTGAACATTTTTTATTATATCACCTTATTTTACCCATGTCAATAATGTAAGTGAGGATGGAAGTTCAAAAAGAGATGTTAAATAAACCTTCAACACTCAAGAATTCTTTTCTGTCAGGAGTTTTTTTAGTTCGCTCATGAAATTATCGACATCATCAAATTCCCTATAAACCGATGCAAATCTTATGTATGCAACTTTATCGATGTTCTTGAGTCTTTCCATAACAAGTTCTCCGATAACTTTAGTGCTTATTTCTTTCTCAAAATTGTTTTGCAAATCTTTCTCTATGTAATTTACAACACCTTCTAATGTTTCTAAAGATATCGACCTTTTTTCACACGATTTTATGAGACCCTTTAATAGTTTATTACGGTTGAATTCTTCTCTGGAATTATCCTTTTTCACCACTATAATTGGAATACTTTCTATCATCTCATATGTAGTAAATCTTTTTAAGCATTTCAAACATTCTCGCCTGCGACGAATCTTTTCGCCATCTTCAGCAGGCCTCGAATCTATAACTTTGCTCTCTTCATATCCACAATACGGACATTTCATTTATACACGTCCTTTACTTGTTTTCAAATTTTCAAAATATTATTTTAAAAATTTCCACCATCGCTACCCCTGGTACTCCGCAAAAAGTCACTAAAAGTAAAGATAAAACACTTATCGGAATGGTGATTTTGGGGAAATATATCCCTATGAAATTTACTATGGTTAAAATTATACCACTTTTTAAAACATTAAAAAATATAAACTTAAATAAAATTTTCTTTTTTAGAAAAAATATTAATAAAAATAGCAACGTTACTAAAAGCAATGAAATGACTGCAACTTTTAAATACTGAAACATATATTACCTTTACCTTTCAATATACTTAAAATGATGAGAGAAAATTTTTAGATTCTTTAGCTTTTCTTAAAAGATACCTATATCTAGCTTGCAAACTCTCTCTTTGATATATGCACGCTTCCATTAAATCAGAATCATCTTCCATTTCAAACCACATATCATTGTACGCAATCTGAGATGAAATAAACTTTAAATCATCCTTTATTTTGTCATCGCTTTTATTAATAAATTGAATCTTATTAGGAATATACCCTTTTAACGTTTCCTTTATATTATTCATACTATCAACCTTCCTTTTTCAAACTTACAGTTTGTACAACAAAGATTTACCTAATCTATATGATAATATATTGGTCAAATATTCCATGTTTTATTCAGTAAATAAATCGCTTAATTATTTCAAACTTATACAAACCTCTTTTTAATTTAATATCTACACAGAATCAGCTTTCTTTCCACTATTTAGCGGTCCACGCAAATCATTAAAAATGATTTGCAAAAATTAATCAAAGATTAATTTAAATACGTGAAAAACGTATTTGTGGACCGCGAAGATGGTGCTAGCAATTAAAATAAAACCATCATTTACATAATTTAAATTCAATTTCGCCCTGCGAGATATTTACAGAATCCACAGAAATTTTCACTTTATCTCCAATTTTAAAGATTTTTCCAGTCTTTTTATTTTTTGTGCTCATAAGTCCATCAAAAACGAAATTTCCATCTTTTGATTTAGAATTTTCTAAATTTACAAATCCCTCAACGGTATTTTGTAGTTTAACGAATATTCCTTTTTGAATAATTCCGCTGATTTGTCCTTCAAATTTTTTCCCTATTTGAGAATTCATGTATTCCGCCATATAATATTTTTCAGCTTCTCTTTCGGCTTTAACAGCTATAACTTCAGCCATAGATGAATCTTTCGATACTTGAATAGTTAAATCTTTATATTTAGAATTTAAATTTTCATTTTCACTAGGATCAATCAAATCTGACAAAATTCGATGTACTGTAGTATCAGGATACCGCCTAATAGGTGACGTAAAATGACAATAGTCATCAAGCGATAATCCAAAATGTCCTAGTGGTTTTTCGAAATATCTAGCTTTAGACTTTGATCTTAAAACTTGATTTGATATAAGGTTATACATTTCTGTATTTTTAGCTTCATTTAATAATTTCACAAAATGCTTGGACTTTGGACTTTCTAGTGCAGCTTTTGGCAATTTAAATCCTAAAATCGTTAAAAACTTTGCAAGATTTACTATCCTTTCAGGGTTAGGAGATTCATGCACTCTATACACAAAAGGTATATTTTTAGTTCTTGCTAAATTTGCAGCACATTCGTTTGCTAAAATCATAAAGTTCTCAATTATTCTTTCGGAAATTCCTCTTTCTCTGAGTCTTACATCTACACAGATGCCATTTTCATCTAACTTAAACTGAGCTTCATCGCTTTCAAGATTAAGTTTTCCTCGTTTCAAAGCTTTTTTTTCAAGAATATCTGATAATTCTTTTGCTAATTTTATTTCCTTTATAATTTCTTTATATTTTTCTTTTATAGCTTTTGAGGCTTTGTTATTTAAAATAGAATTAATTTCAGAATAAACTCCGCGCACTTTAGAATTTATAACACTTTTCTTAAATTCATAAGATATTAAATTTCCTTCAAGGTCTAAACTTATGATCGCAGATAAAGTCAAGCGATCTTTTCCTGCATTTAAAGAACAAATTCCATTTGAAATTTTTTTGGGGAACATTGGAATTACTCTATCGGCAAAATATACGGAAGTTCCTCTCTCGTTTGCTTCCTTATCTAAAGCGCTATTGTAATTTATATAATGTGAAACGTCAGCTATATGAACTCCCAACTGATACCCATTCTCTTTTTTCTCTAATGATATCGCATCGTCTAAGTCTTTAGCATCCTCGCCATCTATTGTAAAGATTTTTTCTTTCCTTAGGTCTAACCTATTCTCTAGGTCTTTTTTCCGAATTTTTTTTCTCGATATCTTCAGAGCTTCATCCAAAGCTTTTTGTGAAAATTTTGTCGCAAGGTTATTCTTGTCGATAACAGCGTCAGCACAAACTTTAGCGCAAGTAGATTTCCCATATATTTTAAGAACTCTTGCCGACATTTTCCCTTTTAAAACTTTTATTTCAACTCTAACTTTATCTTTATCTCTAGCACCTTTTGTGAATTTTTTATTGACGGGTATCTCACATCGGTATTTGTCGTCAGCTATAAAGTTAACTTTTTTTCTGTCTACCGAGATACTTCCTGTCAATGTTCTGTCTCCTGTTTTTACAATCCTTTCAACAGCACCACTAGGCCCTTTTTCGGTGTTTTTTATTCTATTTATCATAACGATATCGTTAACTATTGCGTCCTTACTTTTTTCTATAGGGATATAGATATCCCCCTCACTAAAGAGCGGTCTAGCAAACAAAAAACCTTGACTGAGTGAAATAATTTTCGCTGGAGTAAATTTACAAAGAAATGGTGACATGAATTTACCCTTATTATTTTCTACAACAAGAGCTTCTGATTTTAATTCAGCTAAAGCTTTTTTTATTTCTTTTTTCTCTAAAAAAATCAAAGATGCGCATATTTCCTTGAAAGAGATTGCTTTTTTTTGCTCATTTATAAATTTTTCAACTAAACTTTTCTTTTCCATTTTTTAACTCCTTATTTTCCTCTTTAAAAAGTAAAACCTTCCCACGAAAAATAAGTGGGAAGGTTAATTTCTAGCAAGGATATCCCGCTAAATATTTTAACTCAAATTTAAGTTAAGGTTTAAAAAAGAATACAACAGCATTAGTAGCTATAACTAACAAGAACATAACTATTGCGATAAATCTTGTCCAACGTTCCAAGAAAGCATCAATAGATCTAGATTTATGTTGTGAATAGAAACTATCTGAACTTCCTGTAACAACTCCTACGCCATTTTGATGACCTTCTTGCATCAATACAACTAAAACTATAAAGATCGAAAATAATATCAACGCAATGCCTAAACCGATTTCTAAAGTACTCATAACCATTCCTCCATAAAATAAATATATAAACCTGATTTTATAGTATCACATAAATATTTTTTTTGCAATATATATCTTACAATAAAATTTGATCTCCAGTATAAAATAAATATAAAATATTTTGTTTAACATTTACATTTGTGCATTTTTTAAGTGCCTTGCTATAAAGATCTAATTGTTTAGCATATTTGTTTTGAATCTCTTCTATCGATTTAAACTTATCGGTTTTATAGTCTACTACAATCCACTCGTTATCTTCTTTAAATACGCAATCAATCGACCCTTGTAATATGATATTTTCGTCATTATATTTATCACTTAAACTAGCGTCGTAATCTTTCAGAGGCATTCTTACTGAAAATTCAAATTCTTTTTTTACTTCACTCGATTTTAATATCCTAGAAACTAAATCGCTATTTAAAAATCTACCTAAATTATGTAAATTTAATTTCTGACATATCTCTTCTGAAAGATGCCCGCAAAAAACTAACCTCTGCAGTTCTTCTTTTAAATTTTCCTTTGCCGATTTAAAATCTGCAAATTGCAAGAACGTGTGCATCGCTGTCCCTAATTGAGCTGGAGTTATATTTTCTTTTAATGAAAAATTGGGACTTTTAGAGAAATCTAAGTTCATATTATTTTGACCGGAAACAATGTCTGTAACTGTGACTTTGTTTGGAATTTCGCTTAATTTTTCGAATTTATATTTATAAGAAAATCTCTTGCTCATAATGTTCAAAAGTTTATCATCAAAGTCTAGTTCAAATAAATTTTGATTTGACTCATTTTTCTTGTTATTTGAAAAGTTCTCAGAAGTTTGCCAATTTAAATCCGACAGATCTACAAAGTCAAAATTAAATGCTGTTATTTTTTTATTTAAAAATTCGATAAGGTTTTCCGAATTATAAATAAGATCATTTGAAAATTCGCATAGGGAGGATAAAATAAGCCAATCTGAAAAGCTACTCGAAGTTTTAACTATATAGGGATCTACCTTTGAAACGCTTAAGGTCTTATTTGCAAGGTTAGATATTGTTTTTTCGGGATTTTTAAGGCTCGAGATTAAAAATAATTTTTCTTTTGCACGAGTTAAAGCAACATAAAGCACTCTCAATTCTTCAGAAATAGCAGAGTTTTCAAGTTCTATTTTCACAGCTTTTCTATGATAAGAATTATATCTGAACTCTCTTTTTTCGTCGAAAAGTTTTATCCCGATTCCAAAGTTAGGGTGCAATAAAACTTCCTCTCTATCTTTATTAAATTGCCTTGAGCAATTTGCAAGAAAGCATATTGGAAATTCTAATCCTTTCGATTTATGTATGCTCATTATCCTAACTGCGTTATCAAGTCCAGAAAATGACGAAGCACTATTTAAATCAATTTTTTGTTCTTTTAATCGATCTATGAATTTAATGAAGTTAGATAGCCCCTTTTTCCCATTGGATTCAAAATTCCTTGCGTATTCTAATAATAATCTTAAATTATTTAATCTTATCTCGCCAAAATTCATCGCCTGTACGATACACATATATCCTGAATCTTCGTAAATGTAATTTATAAGCTCGTCTGATTGCATGGTAGACGCTAACGCTCGCCATTTTTTTAATTTATTTAAAAATATCTTAGCCTTTTCATTTTTTTCGGAGTATTCAAGCAGCGCAAAATATAACGCTGAATCTGGATTTTTAGCTCTTATAAACGTTAAATCGTCGATGCTAAAATTCGCAATAGGGCTCAAAAGCACAGATATAAGGGGGATATCTTGAATGGGATTATCGATAATATTCAAAAGTGAAGTTATCACAGAAATCTCAATTGTAGAAAAGAAACCACCTGAATCGTCGTAAACAACCGGTATTCCGCAAGAAGACATCTCTTTTGCAAAACTTTTCGCGTGCTTATTTGAATTCCTAAGCAAAATGCAAAAGTCCTTAAAAGTAACCGGTCTATAACCATCCTTGTCTTTTATTTTGTAGCCTTGACTGATCAGCTTATAAATTTGAGCCGAAATATATTTTGCTTCAACTTCGTTTAAGCTTTCATCATCACTTTTAGTAGACAAGTCAAGCACTTTAAACTCTACAGAGTAGTCTTGATCTATATTTTCAAAATCCGATCCGAGCCTAAGTTCTTCTTCGTTTGTATATTCCATCTCTCCGATTTTTTTCGACATTATTTTCCTGAAAATAAAATTAACAGCATTTAAAATTTCTTTTCGGCTCCTAAAGTTTTATCTAGGATAATTTTAGCGGGATAATTGGGAGAATTTTCATCAAAAGCATTATAACTTTCCTTCCTCTTTAAGAAAATTTCCGGCATAGCTTGTCTGAATCGATATATGCTTTGTTTGACGTCTCCCACTGTGAATAGATTACTCTCGTTTTTGGAAATCGCCTTAAATATCATATCCTGAGCAGCGTTTATATCTTGACATTCGTCTATCATGATATATTTAAATTTTTCAGAAAGCTCTATAGCGTCTTCTGTTTTTTCGAAACCGTTTTCACAAGGCGATACCAATAGGTTAATAGTTAAATGCTCTAAGTCTCCAAAATCACAAATAGATGCTTTTTTCTTAAGTTCGTCTAATTTTTTTGAAAATTCTTTAACAAGTAAGAAAAGTTCTTCTACTATAGGCAAGAGCTTCTTTGTATCGTTTTTGCAATCAATATCGTTCTCTGAAAATAAACTTTTAATTTCGGCTATAATCGATTTAATTTGTTTGCGAACAGCCATAACTTTTAATTTAATAGGATTATCACCTTCTCCTGTGACTCTTTTCAAAGTTGATAAATTAAAAACGTTTATTTTATCAGCGATTTCATTCCAGGAAACTTCATGCAAAGAATTTTTGATAGTCTGCAAAATTGCAGATTCTTGCTCAAAGGAGCTCAAATACACTGATAATTTTTCTTCTTCCGAAACTAATCTTTTTAAGGCTTCAAGCGCATTTAAACAATAATTCAAAAGGGATTCAGTATGGTTTAAGATTATCTCTCCGAAAACTGTTTTTTCAGTCGATAAATTAAAATCGTACATTTTTAATTTTTCATCCAGCCACTTTTCAGGAAATGGATGTGACCTTACAAAATCATATAGCGAATTTATAATCTCGACAAGTTTTTTATCGTTTTTATCATTTGCAAATATCTCGATCAGATTCAAAAACGATTTCCTACCGGATTTATAATTTTCTTCAAATACTTCATTTATAGCATCATCTCTTAAAAGAGTAATCTCACTGTTATCTGCTATTTTAAAATCTTTCGGGATATTTAATTTATAAAAATTATCTTTTATGAGAGAATTACAAAAACTATGTATCGTGCTGATGTGAGCACTTGAGAGTAAGATTTGCTGTCTTTTTAAAAATGAGTCCTTAGGATTTTCCCTTATTAACTCAGATAATCTTTCATTGATACGATCTCGCATTTCAAAAGCTGCTGCCTTTGTAAACGTTACAATCAGGAGCTTATTGGCTTCACAAATATTTTTTTTATCCGTTAAAATTTCAATTACTCTCTGAACCAGTACCGCAGTTTTTCCAGAACCAGCTGCAGCTGAAACTAATACGCTGCCTTCTCGCGCTTTTATAGCGTTTTTTTGAGCATTTGTCCAATTTCTTCGACTCAAATTATCCCTCTTTTTCTTTGAATTTTTATAATCTTTTCACATATTTCATTTGTAGGCTTTTTTAACCAATTTTATTACTGACACACGGCTAATATTCATTAACCTTTCTCTTCTTCTAAAACTTATCTATTATAAAATATATTTTATTATCTTTTATTTTATTGTTTCTAAATATTCTAGCACTACCTATCATTCAATTGTACCACAATTTTTGTATCGGTATATTTAATTTCCTCTGTTGAACACATTTTTTACTTTTATTTTGTATACAAATTTGGGATAATTTTTCTCATAACAAATAGTTTATCCTATCTATCTTATTTTTTTATATCTATATTTACCGAGAAGTACTCAATAAAAATAGTTAAATAAAAGAAGATTTAAGGAAGTGCAAAAAACTTAGCGATAGCAAATCTTTTAAAGGCAAAAATGAAAATTTTAAATTAGTACGACACGACCTCGGAAGGCATAAAAAGCAATCAGAACTGCGACGTAAAGCAGGAACATTAAGATCAAAATTAACTCCTTTAACTGCAAAAATTTGACTTTCGTCTCTACTTATTAAGGTTATAACTTAAACACTGTTTTTTTCTCGACAAACGAGTAAAGTTAATCCACTTCAATTGCACACACTTTCTCATTTAGATAACTTTTGTTTGTAAGCATTTTTGAATATTTTCTTATCCAGTATAAATTATATTTTTACTTATATCTAATATTCTTCCCTCTTATTTTCCGCTGTTATCTTCCATATGTAATTTTATTGCTTGCTTTTTTATCTCTTCACTATAGATCCTTTCCTTTGTATTTTGCGTGTATACTTTTTCGCAGTATTTACATTTGTATTTTGGACTTTCTGTCCTAGTTTTTTCCTTCTTTTATTTGTTCAGTTTCATTTCCACAATTTTTATATTTTTCTATTGTTTCATATGTTTTATTATTGGATAATCCCTATACAAAGAACAATCGGAAAAATTGCAGAAAATATACTTACAAGAGATTGTCATTCAGGCAAGCCATTCAAAAAGATAACAACTGATATAACACACTTTAATGTTTGCAATAAAAGATGTATTTTTCGCCTGCTTATGGACTTATTCAATCGTGAAATATTTCATATTCCATTTCTAAATGGCCTAACTTAGATTAAACATGAGAAATGTCGAATGTACTATTTGAAAAGTTGCATCCCCAAACGTGGGTCTGGTATTTTACTAAAATAATATGGTAACAATACCAACACTCAGAATATCATCGAATGTTTGCCAAACAAAACATTACACGAACTGTGTTTTGTAAAAGAATTTGCGTAGATATCTCTGCTATGTAAAACTCTTTTTTTGGTAGATTGGTTTAAAACTGAAATGTTTTACAGAAAAAATTCTAAAGTATTAACTCTTTCATTGAAGAATTAAAAATTATATCTATTACTATAACAACTAAAGAATTTCGTCTAAACTAAATAGAATGAGCCCGATTCAATTCCAAACTCATTCTCTCACTGCTTAATATTTTTTGTCTAAACTTTGGGGCTCACTTCATTTAAGCGTGGTTTTCTATGTAAAAATGGTTAGTGAGTTTTTATTTCTATAACCATCTTGTCTTCATTTCATAGTCAACGACAAATTCTCTGCCGTACAATCTTGTACGCAAGCATGTGCATCATTCCAATAGTCTTTACAAAAAATATTGCCAGCTAGAAAAAATGAATTTATCTCCCCTGTTACCGTGCAATTACTTAAGTATCCGCCCTTTTTCCAATGTATAAACTCACTAGATACTCTTTTATCTCCTGCTACATTTTGAGCCACTACTCCTCCTACGATTGCACCTGTCAATTTCCCGTCAACTTTACAATCTTTTACCGACTCATAATTTTTAGCTACTATTCCTCCTAGTTTATAAGCATTTATCGAACCAGAAACAGAACAGTTTTCTATTAAACCGTTATTGGTAGACGCAATTCCTCCGGCTGAACCATCATTCCAGCGCGAAACTTCTTCTCCTTGCTTTAATATGTATTGATTATAATCAAAATTTTGATCTATATTCTTATTGTTAATATGTGAATTTACAGTGCAACATGAGATATTTCCATAGTT
>Ga0247609_10002101_pt1 | contig 21848 bp, 42 predicted proteins | sample 172DNAGHGlowgp2_FD_193487 | JGI IMG/M metagenome (GOLD analysis project Ga0247609, IMG submission 193487) | Sheep rumen microbial communities from Palmerston North, Manawatu-Wanganui, New Zealand - 1728 DNA GHGlow gp2 | ecosystem: Host-associated > Mammals > Digestive system > Stomach > Rumen ...
TAACTTTATTCTTTTAATCCCCAAATAACCAAATCTTTGCAAATAGCAAAACCTAAACCAAGCAATATAGCATCCCAATTACTGAGACTGTTAATCAAGTCAGGATTACAAGAATACATAATTGTGAAAAAAGGCAATCCTAAACCTGTAGTAACTGCCATTGATTTAATCATTTCTTTCATAATTTTATTTTTTATAAGGATTATTATTTTCAGTTATTGCAATAGCAAGACCTTTTTCAATAAGTCCACGATAATCAAAATGATGTGCATTAAGCCAATCAATACTATCAGCAATAGAATAATCAGCATTATACATCCACCTTTCAGTAATATACTGATATTCTTCTTTCTCTTCCTTAGTCATACTTGACATTGGACGGAGATAGGGCTTGTATGTCTTCCAATGAGAATCACTTATCATGTATGTGAGGTTGTTATCGAACATTTCTATGTCCCTGTTAACAATTTCATCATATTTATCCTTTAAAGTGACATTTAGTATTACACCATAAGGCAACCTTGCACAAAGGTCTTTAAGCAACAATTCTTTATCTTCTTGTGTCATAATCATTCGAAATAATCTTTATTGATGTAATACGTGCAGCCATCAGTAACAGGTTCCTCTGGATAATAGAAGCTTGCATACTGATAGCATTGATTCTTGAACTCCTGACCAAGCCAGTATCTATAGCACTGGTCTTTCTTCTTGCACTTGTCTTGGGAACAGTGCATCATGTCTCTACAATAGTTCGGCATAACTTTATTCTCCTTTTATTTTCTGTTTAATAGACTTGAGCCAATCGTAACATCTTTTGCAGTGTTCGTAGTCCTTTTTATTACCACAGTTATTGAGTATGTTATCTATAAATTTCAAAACATATTTATATTCTTTTTCATCCTCTTCACTCCAAGCAGGTTTCTGCTCACCTTGCTTTTCAAGTTCATTTTTGGCAAAAGCCATGCCTTCAACATAAGCATCGTCAATATCTTTTTTGGTATAAGATTCACCTTGCTTTTCTAGAGCTGCCTTATAACCAATATGGAATCCTTCTCTCTTTTCATGGTCAATGGTATAAGGAATGTTTTCAAGCCAAGCGATAGCCTTATCTACAAAATCAACATTATCTTCATCTAAGTTATGATGCTTTATCTTGATTTCGTTAATAATCCATTTTCTTATCTTCTCATCCTCTGATTCTTTGAGTTCAGGAAATATGGATTGAATATAATCAATACTATTTTGACTAATTCCACCATCTTTAAGGCTTTCCTTTGCTCGTTCAAGAGCCTCATCATAGGCTTTTGCCTTTTCTTCTATAGTAAGTTCTTTCATAATTGCATAAGTTTTTCTTTTAAACCTTTAAGTACGTCTGCGTTACCCTTATCTACTTGTTTAATAGCGGCAGTAAGAGCATTAATTTGTGCCATATTAGGCTTCCATTGTTTCTTTTCCATAATCACAACATTTTTCGTTCATGTAATTTCTCAATCATACTCACACAAGCATCAACAAGATTATCTGCACCAATAGAAAGACTGTAATATGAGTGGTTTCTATTCTCGAAATGGTCATAGGTTAATACCCATCTATTATCTATTCCTTCTGTAATATTGATAATATATTCACCACCAAATATTTCTTGAGGAATAACACTAAACAATGCTGCAAGACTCCAACAAGGAATATATTCAATATCTTCTGGTTCAAAACCCTTTTGCAATTTTTCTATTTGATATGCTGCTACTGCATAGTTACTTGGTAGATATGACTTTTTCCAATAAGCCATATCCGCACTTTCAATTGGGAGTATCTTAGCAAGAACCTTTGACTGAGAAAGGTCTGTATAACTTTTAACTGTTGCCATAGTTACTTCTTTTTAAGTTCTTCAATCAGAGCATCTGCTTGCTCTACTGCAAGTTTAGCAATTTCTTCTTTGTCGTAGTCAATAGAACCAAAGAATTTCATAACTCCTTGCATAGCAGCAATGGCAGCACGCTCCCTTACATCTTGCCAATGCTTATCTTTCTCGTTGTTTAATAATTCAATTTCATCATCATCATACTCTTCAGCTATCTTACCATTGCAATCAAGCCTTGAATATGTTACAGAGTACAAAGACTTAACTTCAATAATCTCACCAGTTTCTTTTACTCTTGCTTTCATAGTTATTTCTCCTTTAATTTAATTACCAACTCTTCCAATTCCTTTCTACGCTTTTCCCATTTAATAGAATCACGTTCCTCGCAAAAACGACAGTTGCCTTTGTGAGCTTTAACACCAACACCACGTAGCACAATATATTCACAAGAATCAATAACTCTTACTGAGTAGTCTGAGGTAATTCTTGTTTCTTTATAATGCTCTACACACCCAACTATCATCAAGGCGGTAAGTGCTATTAGAGTAATTATCTTTTTCATACTTCATCAAATTTTCTAATAAACCAATACAAGTCTTTTAATTTGTTTTCAAATTCTTCCCTATCACTATCTTGTATGAGGTTTCCAAGTTGAGCAAAGCACTCTTCTTCAATATCAGTAAGATGTGTAGGAGAAGTAATATCGTTACTATTTCTCCAGAAGGACTGTTGACTAAGAATTACATCACACAGATAATTCTGTATTTTATTTGCTTTCATACTCTACTATTTATTGGTTACTTTAACTGTTCCACTATCTTTGTTATTTCTACAATCATTGCTTCACTGATAGATATATCATCACTAACAAATCTTCGTGGGTGACTTAAAACGTCTTCTATAGCATCGAGCACATAGTTTGCACCTGCTTCAAAGTCCTCATTTGGTACATCGCCTTTGATAACAAAGTTTTTCTTTTTGTTATATTCTATCGCTTTTTCCTTTATACTTTTCATAGTCTATTCCTCCATTGCTTTTTTAAAGCCTTCAATAAACTCATCTCGGCTTCTCCATGTAAACTCATGGTAGATAACCAGTTGTTTATCAATGTGGCTTCGTAAGAACTCACAAGCCCTGTCAATTATATGCTCTTGTCCTGCTAAATAGGCATGGTCTTCTGCAAGTTCTATGGTGGACTGGTCTTGTTGTTTCTGCCATTGAGCACCTGCCTTAAAAAAATCTGATATTCTTCTTGCAGCGTAGAAGATGGCATCTTCTTCATAGTTCTTGGCTGCTTCTTCCAAGTCCTCGCTTACAGGCTCTTCAAGGGAGTTGATGAAAGAGAGGATACAGATAAGAGAATCTCTTTTTGCTGCAAGCATAGATTCAGAATCAACCCAATCCTCGCTGTTTTTATCAACTTTAGAAAGTATTTCATTATACTTGTTTATCAGCCTTTCAATTTCGGCTTTGATTTTTTCTGCTTTGTTCATACTATTTATTCCATTTAGATTTATTAATCTGTTCCTGGGTGATATTTACCCATCCATCATTCATTCCCTCTGTAATAAGGGTTGTAAGAGATTTAGGAAGGTCTTTCTTTGTACCACACCACAGGTCTATGACTTTAGTTCTAAGGTGCATCAGTTTTTCTGATTCTCCTTGCTTTAGTTTACTGAGATACTGAACATGAAGTTCTGCTATTTCTGCAAAGGAAATTTTATCTGCCCTCATTAGTTCAAGAATCAGCCATTGCAAAATTTCCTTTGGCTGCTGCTTGAGAAATTCCAAGAGTTGTTCCATATTGTTTTGTTTATAGTTACTATTTAGTGCCCTCAATAGGACTCGAACCTACAACCTACTGCTTAGAAGGCAGTTGCTCTATCCAATTGAGCTATAAGGGCAGGTGCCCCTACGCCTAGGGGCTGATAACAAAAACACATACTTAACAAATAAATAAATGGCATACACCTTCACAGGCTTATATTGGCAGGCACAAAATTATAAAGATAATCTGTACCTGTTATAGACTTAAGTATTGCTGTTAGAACAAATCTAATAGCCCTTTATTTCCATTACCAGTGGCTACAGCCAATATAAAGACTGTAAGAATTAATCCCCACAGGAAATATGCGAGGTTATCTAATGGGCTATTTTTCATAATACTTACTATAGTTTTCGTATTTAACTTCAGAGTTCATAAAGAAACAGTGGGCTATAAGCTGTCCTCTACTTTTAGAAGGCATCCTAAAGCCTTGTTTCTTAAGGTAAGAGTGGCAGATCCTTCTCATTGGCTTATTAAGAGCTTGAATGAAAGGAATAAATGTCTTGTTCTGTCTTTCCAGTTCATCCTTGATGTCCTGGAGGGCTAATTCTTTTGCTGTCATAAGATATAATTTAAAGAGTTAAACAATAAGATTCATTGATGTGGGATTAGAAAAAAATAAGGGCAGGAGAGGTAAGAGTGTATAATCCTTCCTTCCTGCCACAAATCTAACCCTTTAAATAACAATAATTGTGGGAATCAGGAGAATCGAACTCCTGCTAAAGACCTAAACAGCCCCTTCAGCTCAAGAAAACTTTTAAAGAGGCAGGACTGCTGTTACTTCGGTGAATTATACTTTTCTTGATTCAGTGTCTTATGCCACCGAGGATTCCCATTAAAACCAGTCTACTTTCACAAGCAAACTGGGAAAAGGAATTTTAAAATATTGAAAAAGGTTCCATCACTCTTGATGGGTGGTCTCAATGGGAATTGAACCCATATCTAATCTTTAGGAGAGATTTATTCTATCCATTGAACTATGAGACCTTAATGTCCCACCGCTGTGGGACTATACACCATACTTAAAGAAAACAATTCAGAAATGAAATTGCAAATTAAATTAAACCTTCCATAATGAACTCTCATGCAAATGAACATATATATAAACTATATAAATGAACTATGGTGTATTGATAGTGCTTCACAGCACATAGGGTATAGTGAGAAACTTAGAGTCTTTCTGCTATCTTGAACAGTTCTTCCCAAGATAATTGGTCAAATGGAGTGTAATATTCCTGTGTCTGAAGTTCCATATCAGTAATGTAGTTGTGACACAGGCATATATTTTCATCGGGAAGGAACTCTATATCTGTGATTTCTTCATATAAGTCATCTGAATCATCAGAGAATGCTATCTTTATGTAAGGCAAGAACTTGATTTTATTGTCATTTGCCTTTACTTCACGGATGATGGCATCAATGAATTGTGACTTTAACTCATTGTGCAAGTCTAATAAATGCTTTTTCATAATCTTAAAGGGTTTAGAATTAAAATAGGAAGAGGGTAGGAGGAAGAAGCAATTAATCATTGCACCTACCTTTTATAACAAAAAAAGAAATAGCCAATGGAGGACTATCTGTCACTCCAAAGGCTATATTCTTATAAGATTTAGATTTAGATTTCTACACGATAGATATCTGCATCACCTTCACGATGAAGAGTCAGTAACTTAGCCTTAGCCAAGTCTACATCATCTCCCAAACCAAGCGTTGAATTAGTAGACAGTGGGATAAAGGTCTGACCGCCACTCTTCATATAGAAACATACACTGTTTCCATACTGAGAATCCACAACTGCAGCATGGTCTACTGCTTCCATCTCATCCTGAGAGAAACTACGGCTGTTAGTAACTGCCCACTTGCCTGCATAAACACGAAGAGAACTGAAAATGTTCATTAAATTCACCAATGCCCTTTGGATTTGTTTTGGTATCTGGCACACCTGTTAATTGATAATGTTGAATGTTATATGTTATGGGAAGACTTAAGGGAGTAACTAATTACAACTAAAACCCTGGTCAACCCAAAGGCAAAGGGGGAGTGATTAGCCAGTCTGATAAGAGGAAAAAGGTAAATGATAAGAGTTTAATAGTAATAAGATATAATCAATTGTACCACTTTTTTGTCGGTTAAGCAAGAAATATCGGTTAAAAATGTGTAAAGAGAAATATTAGAGAGAGTAAAATGTAGAGAAGATTGCTTAAAGAGATAAGAGACAGAGAAAATAGAAGAAAGTAGAATGTGCCATAACATTTTTCTATCTGGGGAATTTTGGTATATTTTTATAACCAATTTTGGAGATTTGTGGTGTTTTTTACACTTTTTCCTACCAATATCGCAGATTATTGATTTACAAGTAGTTACATCCACCTCCTTGCTCCTTTCTCCCTACACATTATTATATATTATATAAGAGATAAGAGATATGGGAGAGGAGATAGGAAGTGAGAAAGAGAACATTGCATCTGCCTGGAACACAAAAAATAAAAGCCAGAGAAAATTATCCCTGGCTTAATATCATTGCTCCTACTTCATGCCCTAAAAAAGAATAGCCAAGGGAAGACCTTCCCCTGGCTTATATTCCTTTTAACAAGACACTCTATAAATATCTGCTTCTCCCTGCTTAGAGAGAGTCACAAGTTCTGCAGAACTCAAATCAATGGTATCCCCTACAGACTTAGAACTGTTAATATCCAATGGAATGTAAGTCTGCCCACCTGACAGCATGGTGAAACAAACTGAATTACCATACTGGCTTTCTACTACTGTGGCAGAAGAGATGGCTTCAATTTCTTCCTTACTGAAAGCTCTGCGTGCCTTCTCACTCCACTTACCTGCATACACTCTAAGACTTGAAAAAATGTTCATGATTTTTAAAATTTAAAGGATTAATACTAATTATGGCCACCTTGACCAAGCGCACAGAAGGGGTGATTAGCTTGGCTTTTGCTTGCTCTGACAATAACATTTAAAAAATATCTCTATAAAAACTTGCTCCTGCCTGAGTGACAAAAAAATAAAAGGCAGACAGCACAAAGCCATCTGCCTATTACCAATATAATATTATATTATCAGATTCTCACTCTATAGATATCCTTTTCCCCAGCCTTAGAGAGTGTTACCAACTCAGCCTTGCTAAGGTCAATAATATCTCCAATACCAGCAGAAGAATTCTGATCCAGAGGAATATAAGACTGCCCTCCTCCCTGCATGAAGAAGCATACAGAGAAGCCATAATTAGACTCTACAACTTCAGCCTTATCGACAGCTTCTACCTCTTCAGGAGTGAAAGCACGCTTTGCAGACTCATTCCACTTACCAGCATAAATTCTCAGACTTGCGAAAATATTCATAATATCTAACCTTCACATACAACTGGGCACAAGATTTAGCCCAGAGCCTCTTAGCGGAAGGTACTGGCTTTTATTGTTAATATAAAGGGTTAATAATTTGTGTTTATCAGGGTATCAGATAAAGGGAGTAATTAGACTCTTGATACACAAGGGCCAATGAGCCACTGAGATTTCATCTTTCCAGTAGATGAATCAATCTCTCTATGTTCATGCAGAGTGTAGAATCTTCTGAAGTGAAAATTACTAGTACTAAGAGCCTTTATCTTTCTTTCAGGCTCATCAACTGTAACCCATCCAAGGATTGGACCATCAATATAATTCTTGATAGCCTTCTTCTTTCTGGCAGGAATAGTTACCTCAATGACATATCTGCCATTAGGTAGGTGAGCTTTAACCTCACACTGTGTGCAATGGATAAACATAAGCTTTAACAATTTCTATTAAATTTATCAAACAAGTCGTCGCAAGCAACAGACAGACATATACTCTTAAAAGTATCAGTAATGTCTTCTCTATTACCATTATTCTCTGCAAAATAGAATGTTCCACACTGTGTCTTGTAAAAGCTAAAACCAGTAGCATTAGGATACAATCTCTTTAATTCTTTTTGTACTTCCTTTTTCATAATCAATACTCTTTAATCATTGTTGTTTTACCTGTATCAAGCAGCTGCTGAATTCTGAGTGTAGACTCATCAGCACTATCAGAAAGACTATCAATGAGGTCAGCAACCTCACCAATAGTAGCATTATCATCCCAATCAATCTTCATTGGAGGATTGGGTAACATACCTTCTTCAGTTGCAAGGTCTTCCTTGGTCTTACACCATGTGAATGCCAGGAAGCAAGTACTGTTCTTCCTTACTTCCAATGTTTCTCTAAAATCTGCCATAATTGTTTTTATTTATTATATTTTCTTTTAATATTCAACCAAGCTTGTAAAACAGCCATATGAATGTCAGAAGCCTGGCTAAAAGTATTCACAACAGGAGCTTTCTCCCAAATAATTGTATTAGGCATCATATCAACTATATTCTCAATATCCACATCACAGAGAGTTGCATAATGTCCGTAGATATTAGTAGCATAGCTTTTTGTTTCCCCATATTCCTCATAATAGACAGGACATGCTAAAGCTATGCAGCCTTCCTGGGAACCAGATACATCAATGCATTTAACTGCTTCTGGATTCACAATAGCAACTATGGTATCATAATACTTTACTACATAGTATTTCTTATAGAAAGCTCTTTTTCTGTTGGGAATCAAGGCCTCTCTTCCCTTCTCAACAGCACGCTGTATCTTTCTATACAAATCATTCAGAACCTGTTGCTTGTTCTTAGCAGCATGATACTCTGCATACCAAGCTTTAGAATACTCCACACTCAATTGAGCATCAGCAATATTTTCAAGCTCACCATATTTGTCTGAGAGCTTCTTAATGGTAGCAAGGATTAAATCCAAGCTAACTAAATCACTAAATTTCTTCATACTTTAATATAATTCATTAGTTAATATGCAACTCAAGTATTTAGTAACAGATGTCTTTGGATATAACTCTGAGAAATATCTATACATTAAGAGATATACATCAAGGCAATCTCCTTCAGCAAGAGTATCACCAAAAGTGTCAGACATAATTATAGGACCTGCTGTCCTCATCATCTCATCAAATGATGGCTTTTCAGGTTCTGGAATATCAAACAATCCACTTTCATGAAGTTCTTCCATGAAAGCAAACATTGTGCAATACTCATCATGAGTATACCCAAAATGAGTTTCTTCGTTGTTTGTACAGGCTGTACAGAGTATTAGCACTGCAAATAGAATCTTTTTCATACCAGTATTATTTTCCAACCATAATTTCCATAAGTAAACTTATATTCAGAAGCAGCCTGATAAGTACTGAACTTCCTCATCAGGTTGCCTAGAGAGTCATAGACTTTATACTTCAGTCTAACATTCCTAATGATTCCCATACTCTTTCACTTTCTTCTAATTCATCATTTAGTCTATCTTCCTCAATCTCATCAAGGATTTCTCCTTGTTCTCTCTTAGTAGTAAGCCATTCATCCTCAGCCTTCAACTCATCTTGGATAGACTCATATTCAGCCATAGTATAGTCATCAACATAATCTACAGAATCAGCATACTGTTCCCAAGGATCAGGCTCATAGTCTTCCTCATAGTCTTCAAGGCAAGGTTCATATTGATACATAGAACTGCACTTAACCCAAGGAGACACTTCCAGTAATGTCTGTTCCTGAATATCAAGTTCTTTCTCATACATAGAGTATCTTCCCTCATAGTCTGAGAGAATCATATCACAATAGAAGGCATAAGCCTTCTCTTCGGTAGAGAACATAAAGTAATCTGTATATTCTCTGTAATCCTCATAGGATTCCCCATTATCATAGAAATGGGTAACAACATAGATTTTCATAACTGTAATATTTAAATGTTATTAGAATCCAATATCTACAGATTCAGGCATATCGTCATAGATAGTATCATCACGGAGAATAATCTTAGTACCATGCTTTTGTAGGTACTCAATTATATTATCCTCCACATCTTCAACATAAGTCCATTCACACTTTATATTATAGAATCTGGTAGATTCTATAGTATCATACATTCTATACCATCTTCTGACATAAATGTAAATACCATCATTATGCCAAGTCATCTCTGAGATAGCCTCACATTCAACAAGACACAACACATTACTGTGTCTGTCTTTGCAATACATCATTCTTTTCATTTTCTTATCATTTAAAGGGTTTCTTCTTTATGATTGTTAAGATATGCTTCTTCAAGCATAGCATCATATTCAGGAAGAACAGCGCATTCTACTAAAAGTGTACAACTGGCACAAGAAGTTTTAATTCCTTCTTCCGTCATAATAGCTCTTTCAACATATTTAATCAGCTGCATTTTAGCACAATCCTTATAAGGAATTTGTGCATAACATAGATAGTGTGTATAAGTAGCCCAATTGTCCTCATGACCACCAATAATAGCTACAACTACACCAGTCGCCTCAGCTCCATTAGGAGCTGTAAAGGTGAATACATCATTTTTCTTCATATCTTATTTCTTTAAAGGGTTATTATTTAGGGAGCAGGAGTTTCCTACTCCCCTGAGAATTATCTTAGAACAGATTTATATGCTTTGTAAACACTTCGTTAATTGCAGATTCAACAGTCTTGAAAGTGTAATCCTCAAAATTGTTTCCCATCCAGAGAGCAGGATGAATCTTGAAAGTAACAATAGTTTTTCTGTCATCCTTGGTATCTACAATGTTATTCACTCTGATCAGAGGATTATTCAATGGCCAATAGAGTGAGAACTGATACTTCTTAATGAAGTAGTGGACATACAATACTCCAGTAGGAGCAGTTTCATACTTGCAGAAGCACTTCTGGCCTCTGTCATTGTGGGCATAATTCTTTTTCATTTTACTATTATTTAAAGGGTTATTGTACAGCTCACTTTGTGTAAGGTGGAGCTGCATGACCTTAATTAGTTTAGAAGATTTTCATTACAATCTTAAAGCCCTGACACCTGTTCAGATACTCCTGATAGGTAACAGTTATCTTATTACCAAGAACACTGATGACTACCTTTCTGGGAGTCTTAGCCTTCTGGATTCTAGGTCTCTTCTTCTTAGCATTAGTTACTTGCCAGCCCTCAGCTAACATTCTTTCAAACTCTTCATGAGCCTTTAAAAGCTCTTCTCTTCTTTCCTTGAAGTTTGAGCATCCTGCCCATTGACTTCTGTAATTCTTATTATTCATTGTTTAATAGTTTGATAAATTGATAAATCCCGTATAAACCAGAAATGGCACTGGCAATCACCAGCACCACTTCAAAAGATGTAAGATGTTCCATATTACTTTTGCTTAATAATAGTTACATTCTTTACTTCTATACCATTCAGAGCATCCCTCTGTAGGTTTCTGAGCATGAGAGTTACACCTTGTGGCGTGAGATTCTTCACTGTGGCTGTCTTGATTGTAGGATAGCCAGGAAAGAGATTGAACTTGTAGTCAATTGTGTACATAGCTGTAATTGATTTGATTGATTGGTTGAACTTGATTGATTGTGACAGTCTTTCCTGCCTCAGTTGCTGGGGTTGAGTAATTCTTTGCTATAACTAACAGTCTGAGACCATCAGTCTGCAAAGACCCAGGGGGGATGAACCCCAACTGTCAAAGACAGGGGGAGGTGTGATATGTTATACCCATCTTTTACACATACAATTGATTTTTCCAAAAAAGCTCCTTACATCTTTATATATTACCTCTTTACACATACAATTGATTTTTCAGAATTATCTCTCTTCTTCGCTCCACTTAGAGCAATTCTTAGCTATAAAACTATCTAATCATTTTATAATACTTTTGTGTAATAAACAGTAGAAGTATGGGAAATATAAAGTTGCACAACATGGAAGTAATGGAACAAGCTAAGTATAGGGCAAGGCAAATGGATACTTGGCCTTCTCCATTAGAAGAAAAGATGAAAGAGTTCTTGGATAAGTATAATGTAGGATATGAGTTTCAAAAGATATTCTACATATATGCTGATGATGGATGGATAATCAGGTACTATATAGCTGATTTCTATATACCAGAGAAAGAGATTATTATAGAAGTTGATGGTAAGTTTCATGATGAGCATAAGCTTCATGACAAGAACAGAACCAAGGAGATTCAAGAGCAATATCCTTCTGTGGAAGTATTAAGATATAGGTGGAAAGACTTGTCTGATATGGATAAGATGGATGAACTTTTATATAAAGTCAATGCTATCTGATTGATGTAAAGCATTAAATCATAGTGTTTTATATAGAATAATCGGCATTATTTGTAAATAAATATTTTATTTCGTACCTTTGCATCCAAGAAGTTTAACTAAAACTTATGACGATGAAAGGGTTAAAGGAATATGTTGAAAAACATGGAAGGCATTTTACTGAAGAACTGGCTTCTGATGTAACAGATAGAAGATGGAATCCTTCAAAGATAAAGAAGGATGCCCAGAAACATGTGTATTATAATGTAACTGGTTCTACTCTAGGGGATATGATTTATCTTATGACTGTTGGAGAAGAAAATATGTCCTATAATAAGAAGGTAAAGACAATGCTCTCATGGGTAGAAGACTATAACAAGACTGGTAGTCCATTCCTAATGTGGCTTACAATAATGACAGTTAAGAACAAGTCTTTTGACTTTACACCTTATGTATAATTAGAAGGAGGCTTCTCAGTCTCCTTCTATTTCTCTGAACACAAAATTAAAAAAACTTGAAACTTAAATTATTAACCATGAAAAAACAAAAAAATTACTATATAAAAATACCGTTATTTGCCTAAATAGTCCAGTATACCTTCTATGTGGGTTCTTACTACATTATGCACACCCTCTTCAGATGTAAGATACTTCAAGTCATCCTTATTGTCATAGAAGAAGTTTTCTGTCAGTACTGCAGGACACTTAGACTTTAAGATAATGTAAAAGTCTGCTTCCTTGTCAATATCCCCGTCTGTCCAGTCTTCCCTAATCTTCTTACCTAGGAAATTCATCTTGGCTCTCTTATATAGGCAAGTAGCTAGAGCATCTGCTTTTGTCTTGCCTCTAGTAGTATATGCTTCCCATCCCTGTCCTGACATCCAGGAAGTACCATTTCCTACTGCATTAGAGTGAATAGAAATCAGAAGAACTTTATCAGTACCAAGCTTATTGCACACAGTATTGACTCTTCTTACTCTTTCAGAAAGAGAAGCATCTGTATCTTCAGGTACTACGAGTTCTGCATCAATATTATAGGATTTCAGCTTGGTAACAAGTTCTCTGGCTATAACCCTGTTATACTTCCATTCCCTGAATCTTCCGTTATTTGTAAACTTAGAGTCTATGTTTAATTCAGACCCTGGCAGTAATGGAGAGAACTTTCCATTCTGCTCAGTATTACTACCATGTCCATTGTCAATCAGTATTTTCATAGCTTATTCCTTTTCAGTAGTTAGCTTGGCACCGAGGAATTGAATCATCTGATTCCTTAAGGTATCTACCTGCTGTCTCAGAAATTCATTCTCTTTCTGGAGTTCATTGATCTTGGATTCCATTGTCCTCTTCTGGGCATCCAAGGCCTCCTCCATCATCCTCTTATATGTATCAAATGACTTGCTCATGTTATCTATTTGCTGAGAATCAACCTCAGTGTTATACTTTTTCCTCGTAAGGAAAAATGTTACTATGCTGGATATTGCTGTGCAGAGCACTCCAACTAATGCCATTACAATCTCCGATGTCATAATTACCTAACTTTTATCTTGTCCTTTATGTTCTATATAATAAACTAAGTAGATAGTCCATGACAACAAGCTGAGTATAACCAAGTCTGCTGCAACATCCTCAGTCATCTCTTCCTTCCTGAACCAGTATTGAAGCTGTATCCAGGCTACCACCACTCCCAGAGCGTATGTAAGTACCAGTATCATGCCCATACTATCACTTTTTTCTATTGCAAAAGTAGCTGATTATAGGATTGGATTCAATGTTCTAAGTAAAATCCTAATGAGTTTCTTATAACTTACTAAGAATACATTTAATCTTTTTTGGTGTTCTCACAGAATTTACCTATATTTGCGGAAAATTAATCAGGATATGAAGAAAGTCTCTTATATAGACAGTAATTTGTTCTCTCCCAAGGATGCATGGGATGCATTATCTATGGCAGAGAAGTCTGAAATGATGAAGGTAGCTGTTCAGAATGGTATCACTAATCTGGATGATATCAGGAAAGAGTATAATGAGTTTGCTGAAGGAGGATATTTTGCTAAAGCTAAAAGTCTTATCAAGAAGAATGAGGGATGGATGTCTAAGCCTTACAAAGATGCTCCTGAAGGAAAATCATGGAGAAGTGTTGGCTATGGATTTAATGACTCAGGCTTCTATGACAAATATCCAGAAGGAATATCCAGGCACTATGAGAATGGTATTACCAAAGCTCAGGCAGAACAAGAGCTTAGCTATATTCTAAATAAAGCAGACAAGCATCTTAGAAGTATCTATGGTAAGCAATGGGATAGCTTTAATGATAATCAGAAAGCCGCCATTATGGATACCTATTATCAGAGACCTGCCTCTGTGGGAAAGAAGAGTGCTTTCTATAATGCAGTTAAATCTGGTAAAGATGCTTCAAAGTATCTTGGTGTAAAAGGTTTTGCTGACAGAAATAAAAAGAGACAAAGTGTGTTTGGTGGAGGAGCTGTACCTATGGTAGCAGATAGCATAGATACATCATTGCCTCAAGAGGTGGCTCTTCAGCCTATAGTTGAAAATATACCTGAATTCATCCCACTGAATCCCCAGGCATTTAATATGACTCTTCCTACATATCAGAGACCAGAACTAACCTTTGAGGAACCTGTTGTACAGGAGACCCCAGTATCTCCATATAGTCCTGAAGAAATAGAAAGGCAAGAGAGGGCAGAGGGACTTACTAACTTGGGAAGGTTTCTAAGTTATACCAATCCTGAAGGAACTGGTAACTCATTGTTAGATACCATAGGAATACTCACAAGTACTCCTGCTGTCAGTACTGCTGTAAGGAACAATTATGTTCCTGCTACTACAACTCCCTATAATAGGGGAAATAATATGAGAAGGGGTTTTGAATCAACAGTTGCCTATAATAGAATGATGGATGCTACTAGTATTCCAAATAACCCTTTGCCAGAATATCCATTCCCTATAAGTTATGCTGAAGGTGGTAAGATTCATATTAAGCCCAGTCATAGAGGAAGGCTTACTGAATTAAAGAAGAGGACAGGAAAGTCTGAGGCTGAGTTATATAAAACAGGAGGTCCTGCTGTTAGAAAGATGATTACCTTTGCCAGAAATGCAAGAAAATGGAAGCATGGTTTAGGAGGTAATTTATTTGATGGTGCTACAGAAGATAGTCAAAAAATGGATAACTCTTATACTTATCTAAAAGCTTTTGACAATGTATATATAGATAAAGAAGGAAATTTAATTGACCCCGATGTTCCTAGTGGAAGAGGTACTGTAAGATTACCAGATTTAGAAGTTATAGCTAACCCTATAGATGTTGGAAGAGGTAAAGCTAGAAGAATGTTAGAAAATGCTTTTATAGAATCTAATGATGCAACAGCTACTCCTTATACTACTAATTCTCATTTAAACGAAAGAGGTATTGAAGGAGCTGCAAAAGCTGCTGCATGGATGCAAGATAATCCTACACTGAATAATGTAGGCATGGCATTAGGAGCTGTTCCTCTTGCAGTAGCTGGATATCCTGCATTTATGACTGCAGGAGAAGGAGCTGCAACAGCTTTAGCTAATCCTTATGTAGATGCTGCATTGACTTCTTATTTTGGAGCGCATGGACTTCAAAAACTTGCAAATGGAGAAGCAGATTGGAGTACTGCTTTGGAAATTGCTCCTTTAGGAAGAGTGGTTAAACCTATATATGAAGGAGTGGTACAGCCTGGAATGAGATTATTCAATTCTCCTCTAACAGGTAATTGGACTAAAATCGGCAACAAAGAATATAGGTTAAGCCCTAATAGTCTTGGTGCTAATGGAAGTTCCGTTGAACAAAGAATACCACAAATAACAACTGAAAATGCAGCAAGTATGACTCCAGAACAATGGACTGCCGCACAAGATGCTGCTATTGCTAGAGGTGATATGGTTGAAGCTCAAAGACTAAGGGATTTACATTTTAAAGTCAATGCTCCTGATAATAAATTGACAACAAAATTATATCACGGTACTGATAGGGAATGGAATAATTATGACCCCACACACTTTTCTTCAGGAAGTGGAGATTTAGGAGCTTGGGGAAAAGGCTTGTATTTATCTGGATACAAAAATGTTGCCGAACGGTATGGCAAAAATATAAAGTCTTTATATGCTTATGCAAGAAACCCATTAGAAGTTAAACCTACTCTTGGTACTTGGTATGACACTCCAACCGAAAATGCTGCTTATTTTTTTAATAGAGAAAAAGGTGCTACAAAAGAGATAAAAAATATTCTTAAAGGGAAAGATGCTATTAATAAGTATCGTGAAATTACAGGTGATCATTGGATTACCACCCATGAACCTTATGAAGAAGTAGTTATACCAAGAGGAGAGCAAATAAAATCAGCAGATGCAGTAACTTATGATGATAATGGTGTTAGAATTCCTTTAGGAAAAAGAGATAATTTTAATATAAATGATATTAGATATGGATTACTTCCATTTGGAATAGGATTAACAGGATATGGGTTATGGAGAGGAAATAAATAGTAAAAAGCAGGAATAACATCTGCTTTCCTAATAAAATCTTGTTTTAATGTTTTTTATGAAATTTTGTTCAAGTAAAATTTTGTAGTATCAAAGATAGTATGTATCTTTGTGCCTGACCCTTGGAAGTAGTAGTTCCATGCACAGGCTATTAAGGTCCAGTGGATATATAGAGCCTCAGAAGTCGGGTTGTAGGTGCTTATAGCACTGAGATATTAAGGATACTTAAGCCCCGATAGGTCAAAAATTGCTTGGTTATAAGTCTGGTGTCCCGCCTAACTACTATGAGAAAGAGGCTGAGGGTAAAGTGGACATTAAGGAGTTCTAAAGCTTACGGGTTAAGTGTATATTGACCGCCCAGATGAAGTGCCAAGTTAATGAGGTTAGGAAAATCCTTTAGGGACCTCCTATACCTTTTTGGAAATGAAAATATCTCAGGCTATGCAGCTGTTGTGAAACACCTGTGTACTTACATAATTAAAAATTTGAGCATCCAAGAATAGAGAGGTCTGGGCTCAGACTTCTCTTTCTTTTTCTTAGTACAATCCTAAGACTTATTGATTTTAGTTTATTTCATATTATATTTGCACTCAAATACAGATAGTATGAAGAAATATCTTATCATAGCTATACTTGGATTGGTTGCTGCTACAGGAGTTATGTGGAAGCAGCTTCAGGATGCTAATGGGAAATGGAAAACTGCTGAAGGAAATGTAAAGGCCTATGCTTCTCTGTTTGATGAGAGCAAGAAGAAGAATGCTGCCCTTCAGCTTACAGTTGACCAGCTTGAGTATTTCCAGGATTCTGTACTCCAGGAACTTGATGCTACAAGGAAAGAGCTTAAGATTAAAGATAAGAATCTCAAGGCATTACAGCAGGTTAAATCAAGTTTCTCTAGAACAGACACTATTACTATAACTCAGGTAGATACTCTGTTTAAAGAGCCTTCCTTGGCTATAGATACTGTACTTGGTGATGAGTGGTATAAACTCACCTTAGGACTTAGGTATCCTTCTACGATAGCTGTAAAACCATATTTTAAGAGTGAGAAACATATCATAGTCTCCAGTAAGAAGGAGACTGTTAATCCTCCTAAGAAGTTCTTTTTGTTTCGATGGTTTCAGAAGAAACATTTGGTGCTTCATATAGATGTGATTGAAAAAAATCCTTATGTTAATGATGAGACAAGTCGGTATGTAGAAATAGTTAGATAATATGATCGGATTGTTAGTTTGAATGAACTTTTAGAATTTTTGTAACCATTTTTTTAGTTTTCTCCTGCCTGTGAAGGTGGGAGTTTTCTTATACCTTATTATATATATTATAGGTCTATATTGGATAATGCATCTACTACAGTCTCATCTAGCAGCTTGGCATATACATGCTCTGTTATCTTTGTAGAGGAGTGACCACATATCTTGGATACTATCTGCATAGGTATTCCTTCATTCAACAATAGTGTAGCTCCTGTATGTCTTGCCCAATGAGAAGATACAGGCTTGTCTATTCCAGCAGCTTGAGCTACTATCTTTAAGTATTCATTGTACTTTACATTGGATATAACTGGCAGCTTGCCATTATATTTATGGATAATCTCTATAGCAGGAGAGAGTAGAGGAATGGTAAAAGTAGTATTGGTCTTCATCCTGGTTCCTACATACACATTCATTCCTTTTACTTCTTGTATCATTCTAGCATCAAAGTGTCTGAGGTCTGAATAGCTAAGACAGGTGTATGTTTGGAATATAAACAGGTCTCTTATTCTTTCCAGGCATTTTGTAGGAAGAAGGACATTCTTTATCTTTCTGAATTCATTTGGATCCAGGCATCTTTCTATTCCTTTTGAATTCTTCTGCTTGTCTATGTTAACCCACTTGTATGGATTTCTTTTTAGGAATCCTTCGTCAATAGCATCCAGTATAAAGCTGTTCAGGAACCTGTGATAGTTATTCCATTTACTATATGGTTTCATTCCCTGACTTTCAAGGTATTTATCATATAGAATGATGTTCTTGTCTGTAATATCCTTAAATTCCTTGATTCTTCCCCATGTCTTAAATAACCTGAAGAATCTGTTGTATCTTTCCTGAGTATCCTTTCTCTTACCATATTTCCTAATTTCTGCCCTCTGATTACAGAAGTCATAGAAATCAGACCTAGGAACACTAAGTTCCTTAAGCTTGTCTGGTATGATGGAGATGTTAATCTCCCCTTGCTGAAGCATCTCCATTATTATCTGTCTTACATTGGCAAGCATATTGTCAAGTACCTGGCTTATCTGAAGCATGTCAGAGCAGTTTACTATCTTTCCATTCTTCCATTGATTGGGGTATAGCCTGATTCCTGTGCTTATATACTTCTGCCTATAGTTATAGGCTATCCTCATCTCTACAGATGCTTTTCTTGTAGAAGACGCCTTTTTGTATCTGTCATAGATAAAACTGACTTGAGGGTATTTTGTACTCATTGTTTATAAATTAATTATAGGTTAGATTTATTATTTATAATTTTTAGATATGATGGATTGTATATTATTTATCTTTAATACTTTATACCCCTTTCGGGTATCGGGGGTTTGAATCCCTCACCTTCCGCCAATGAGAATAAGAGAGTGCCTGACTACAGGTGCTCTCTTTTCTTTTTATGAGTTTATTAATTATAAATTCTTTATAGGTACCCATTTTATTAATTACACGTTTTATACTTTTGAATGTGTGATTGGACTGCAGATTTAGATTTAAATTAATTTAACTGCAAAAGTATAGATTATTTTGATATGAATGGATACCAGTATCCTTAAATAACCTTAAAATCAGAAGTTATTAATTATTAAGATTAGGTTATTTAAAGAAGATTGTTTATCTTTGTGGCGTGAATACCTAAATCATAAGTAACTGATAACAAGCAAATAACAAGAACTTGTTGAAGTTTTACTTTAAGGTCTAATGAAGTTAATTATAAACAATCAAGAAATACACTATTATGAATAAGAAACAAGAACAGCAATGGCAGGCAGAGGATGATGCCCGTGTAATGGCTCATTATCAGGAGATACTGAGTGACAAGAATCGTATGAACAGAGCTATTAAGGTAGCTCAGAAGCAGGCACAGGATCTAACCAAGAGGGCTAATATGATGCAGAATGTAGCAAAGACAAGGGCTACAGGAGGCAGTATTAGCAGGAAGAAGAAATAAGCTTGTCATACATGCGCCAAATGGATACACAGGAAATTACCAATGACTATGATTCAGAGCCAGTGAGGTACTGTGCCAAATGCTATTCCCTTAAGATAAAGTATGAGGAAAGCATAGACTCTGAATGTTGTGCTGACTGTGGCAGTTCTGATGTGCTGGAAGCCCCTATAGAAGAATGGGAGAAGATGTATGAGCGCAGGTATGGACACAAGTTTGCAGAGAAGAACAATGACCCTAAGAAATCCTTTATATTCAAACTTCCTATACAGAAGCTGAAGACAAAGGTATATGAGAGTGAGTTCTGCAGGGATATTATAAAGACTATGTATCCCAAGTTTCCTGGAGGACTAGGCAGGGCAGACTCTGTGATATTGTTCTTTGACACAGTCATCAAGCAAAATAGATTAGAAGAATTAAAGCTATTATTATTCAATAAATTAAAAAGATAAAGCAATGGAAGAGAAGAAGACCAAAGAGGTGAAGTTAAATCCCTCACAAAAGACAGAGCAGCCTCAGAAGCTTTCATACGAGGAGCTCAACAATGCATGTGCTGAGATGTCCCAGCAGCTTCAGAATCAGGGAACTTATATCCAGAAGCTCCACAGGCAGATTCATGAGATGGGAAATGTTCTTCAGACCAAGCGTATGGATTATCTGTTTAAGATAGTGGAACTGTCTGCTAAGACTCAGGGATGGTTTGATGCCAATCTTGTACAGAAGTGTACTGATGAGATTCAGGAATCCCTCTTTCCCCCAGAAAAAGAAAAGGAAGATAGCAAGGAGGAGGCATAATTATGGACAGTACATCAGAGTTGGCAAAACCCAAGAAGATTGCCAAGCCTAATAATGTGTTTACTGTTCCCACAGGTTCTGTGCTTGACTTCTTCAGGTGGTGGTGCGTCTTCTTGAAGCCATTTATCTCTCTCACAGAGAAAGAGACAGAGCTTATCTCCTGTTTCCTGAAATACAGGTATGAGCTGTCAAAGAGCATTTCAGATGCTGCAGTACTGGATACAATGGTGATGAGTGATGAAATCAAGAAGAAAGTCATTGAGGAGTGCAATGTCACTCTTCCACACTTTTATGTACTGATGAGTGCATTAAGGAAGAAGAAGGTTATCAGTGGGAATGTCATTAATCCTATGCTGATTCCTAATACCAGGGAGACTGATAATGGAGTTTTTCAGTTAATGATACTGTTTAAGAACAAATCCTAGGATGCAGTATAAGGAAATAATCTCTAAGATTTCTGAAGAGGTAGGACTGTCAGAGACTATGGTAGACAAAATCTACAAGTCATACTGGAGGGCAGTAAAGGAGCACATAGCTTCCCTGCCTCTTAAGGAAGACCTTACAGATGAAGAGTTTCTCTCACTTCGTCCAAACATAAATGTACCCTCCATAGGCAAACTATATGTTACCTTGAAGAGATACAGGGGAGTGAAGAAGCGTCATGAATATATTTTAAAGAATAGTAAAAGTTAAGAAATATGTTACATATCAAGAAAATCAAGCCAATGTTTACAGGCATAGTTACCACAGGTGACAGATATACAGAAGACATGTATGATGATCATGGTCTTATTGAATGCAAGAGGGGAGACCTTAAGACCTATCAGACTGTTGTTGCAGTAGGAGATATGGTCAGAGGCATCAATGTAGGAGACAAGGTGATGATTAATGTGATGAACTATGCTGTGAGAAAGTATGACCCTAACTCTATTAAGAATGATATGGATATGAACAAGGTCATTGACTTTAAGTTCAACTGGGTTCAGGTAGAGAATGAAAAGGGAGAGATGCAGGAATGCCTTCTGCTTAATGACAGAGACATCTTCTTTGCCTTTGAAGGTGAAGAGGTACAAGGAGTTAAAAATCCAATTATCATGCCAAATAAGAGTGTCATTGTAGATAAAAATTAAATTAAAGATTGTTTTTAGGAGAATAGCCTGAGCCTTCGGGCTTGGGCTATTTTTGATTTGAGAATTTGTAAAGCATAAATTGAGAATTTTGTATGCACTTAATAAAATACGAGGATTTCCAAATAAAACTAGCAGATGAAGCATTTCTGGTGAGACCTATCAGGAGACTGTTTCATCAGGACAGGAGTGAGAGGAAGGAAACTTTCTGGAGACAGATATCCTTTATGTACTTCATGGTAAGTCCTTCTAGCAGCTACTCTTATATTCTTGACATGGAAGAAAGAGCAGCAGAGATTATCAAGCAGGAAGGGCTGCCTAGTGACTTTAAGCCTTCAGATTTGTTGAAGGAAGCTATGGAGATATA
>Ga0247609_10002104_pt1 | contig 21830 bp, 20 predicted proteins | sample 172DNAGHGlowgp2_FD_193487 | JGI IMG/M metagenome (GOLD analysis project Ga0247609, IMG submission 193487) | Sheep rumen microbial communities from Palmerston North, Manawatu-Wanganui, New Zealand - 1728 DNA GHGlow gp2 | ecosystem: Host-associated > Mammals > Digestive system > Stomach > Rumen ...
TAGTGGATTTCAAGTAGAAAGTAAAAAAAATGGAATGAATGTTATTAAACCATTAATTTTTGTTACTAAAGATGACATTAATAACTACAATGACCAAAATAATATTCCATATGTAAGTGATAAGACAAACGAAGAAGATAACTATACAAGAAATAGATATCGTCATAATGTATTACCATTCTTAAAAAAAGAACAAAAAAATGTTCATTTAAAATATTTAAAATTTTCAAGAGAATTAATGAAATACTATAAATTCGTTGATAGAGTAGTTAATGAGGAAATTAAAAATAGATATGATAAGAAAGTATTAGACATTAGTAATTTTAATGAATTAGACAAATTAATTCAAACAAAACTTATCGAATATATTTTAGATGATAACTACATAGACAATTTATATTTGGTAAGTGATAAACATGTTAATATTATTCTTGATATTATCAAAAATCCAAAACCAAATATTGAAATTAATTTACCAGACAACTTACATATCCAGAAGTCATACGATAGATTAAAAGTAACTAGAAACAAAAGCAATAATAAAGAATATAAAATTCCTTTAGAAAAAGAAAATATCTTACCAAATGGCAAAAGAATTTTAATTACAGAAGAACCTAAAGGCAATAGTAACTATTGTACTAAGTTAAATAGTAAGGAATTGGTAATGCCCCTATACATTAGAAGTCGTGAACAAGGGGATAAAATGGTTATTAAGAATATGAATAATTACAAAAAACTTAAAGATATTTATATTAATGCAAAATTATCAAAAGAAGAAAGAGACAATCAACCAATTGTAATTGATAGTAGTGGTGAAATCATTTGGCTACCAGGGTTAAAAAAATCTAAATTTGATAAAGCAAATACGGAAAACTATGATATAATACTATGGTATAACTGATTTAAGTGCAAATTATTAGAAGGAGACATTTATGAAGAGAAGAAAAAATAATAATAATTTTATGGTAATGCTACCATATTTAATAGTATTAATTGTTATTTTGGCAGCACTATTTTTCTTGAATGGAAATAGAGTAGAAGTTCATGATATTAAAACTGGTGAGTTACTCCAAGAAATAAAAGATGAACAAGTTACAGAAATAACAATAACACCAAAGAGTGGTGAAAGCGTATATATCGTAACAGGAAAACTAAAAGAATATGATGATAATGAATCGTTTTCTACTAGAGTTATTCCTGAAGAAATCAATACAATATACGAATACGCAGAAGAACAAGAAATTAAGGAATATGTAACTAAAAAAGATCCAGGAACAAACAACATTGGTTATTATATTATTAATATTCTTCCAATGATTATTATTGTTGTTGTTGCATATTACTTATTCTCAAAACTAGCAGCAGGTAATAACAAATCAATGGATTTTGGAAGAAGTAGAGCTAAACTAAGTGAAGATGGTGGAAGTACCAGATTTACTGATGTTGCTGGGTTAAAAGAAGAAAAAGAAGAAGTTGCAGAACTTATTGATTTCTTAAAAAATCCAAAAAAATTTCAAAAATTAGGTGCTCGTATTCCTAAAGGAGTATTATTAGTAGGTCCTCCAGGAACAGGTAAAACCTTACTTGCTAAAGCAGTTGCTGGAGAAGCAGATGTACCATTCTATTACATCAGTGGATCTGATTTCGTAGAATTATTCGTTGGTGTAGGTGCATCACGTGTTAGAGATATGTTCAAACAAGCTAAACAAAGCGCACCATGTTTAATATTCATCGACGAAATCGATGCCGTTGGACGTCAAAGAGGTACAGGTTTAGGTGGCGGTCACGATGAACGTGAACAAACATTAAACCAATTACTTACTGAAATGGATGGTTTTGGTGCTAACGAAGGTATTATCGTTATTGCTGCAACAAATAGACCAGACGTATTAGACCCAGCCTTATTAAGACCAGGTCGTTTCGATAGACAAGTAACAGTTAGTTTACCAGACTCTCGTGAAAGAGAAGAAATCTTAGGAGTACATGCTAAAAACAAAGTATTTGCTCCAGAAGTAAACTTAAAAAATGTTAGTGAAAGAACTCCAGGATTTAGTGGAGCTGACTTAGAGAATCTTCTTAATGAAGCTGCATTACTTGCTGTAAGAAGAGATAAAGAAGCTATCACAATGGAAGAAATTGATGAAGCTACAGATCGTGTTTTATTAGGACCAGCTAAGACATCTCGTAAGATTACTGATAAAGAAAAGAGACTTGTAGCAATTCATGAAGCAGGTCATGCTGTAATAGGATTAAAATTACAAGATGCCCAAGAAGTACATAAAATTACAATTATTCCACGTGGTCAAGCTGGTGGATATACAATGATGTTACCAAAAGAAGAAAAAATTGGTATCATGACTAAAGAAGAATTAATCTCTCAAATCACAGGTTTATTAGGTGGTAGAGCAAGTGAAGAAACATTTGCGGAAGAGATAACTACTGGCGCATCAGATGACTTAAAACGTGCAACAAAAATTGCTCGTTCTATGGTAACAAAATATGGTATGAGTGAACTTGGTTTAGTTCAACTAGAAGAAGAACATGAAGGTGTATTCTTAGGTAGAGATTATGCTAAATCAAGAGATTTCTCAGATCAAGTTGCTTTAGAAATCGATGAACAAGTACGAAAGATACTTGACGAATGTTATAAGAATGCTAAGAAAATTTTATCTAAACATGAGACATTAGTATTGTTAATAGCAGATGCTTTAATGGAACATGAAACATTAACTAAAGAACAAATTACTTCATTAGTTGAGAACGGTAAAATCGATCCTAAACTTTTTGGAGAAGAAAAAACTGAGGATAATAAAGAAGATTCTTCTGAAAAAACAGAAAAAGAAACAGCAAAAAAGAATAGTAAAGATGAGTAAAAAGGAAATATGCATTTCCTTTTTTTCTTCTTTTATAGCTTCAAAATCAATGACAATTACCTCTTTATATGGTAAAATTATAACGAGAAATGATACATGAAAAGGTGGTACACAATATGGCAAAAATTATTTCACTTGTAAATCAAAAAGGTGGAGTAGGAAAGACTACAACTAGTATAAATTTAGCTGCCGCATTAGGTAAAGAAGGTAAAAAAACTCTACTAATAGATCTAGACTCTCAAGGTAATGCTACAACAGGTCTAGGTTATGACAGTGGTGATTTTGAACATGATATATATGACATAATGACAGGAGCATGCGAAGTAAAAGATGGTATTATCAAAACTAAATTTAAAAATCTATCTTTAATTCCTTCAACATTAAATCTAGCCGGAATAGAGGTTGAATTCGTTAAGAACATGTTAGAAAACAACGATTTCCATCAAAACGAACAATTAAGGAATTGCATTGAATCAATTAAAGACAACTATGATTTTATTATCATTGATTGCCAACCGTCATTAGGCATAACAACAATGAACGCTTTAGTTGCAAGTAACTCTGTTATAATTCCTGTTCAATGTGAGTTCTTCGCGCTAGAAGGTATTACTCAATTATTAAATTCAATAATAATGGTTCAATCAAAAATGAATCCTGAACTAAGAATTGAAGGAGTACTACTAACAATGCTAGACGGAAGAACAAACATTGGTTTAGAAGTAATCGAAGAAGTAAGAAAATATTTTAAAAATAAAGTATTCAATACAATTATTCCAAGACTTGTTAGATTAGTAGAAGCTCCAAGTCATGGAAAACCAATAAGTGATTATGATCCTACTAGTAGAGCTACACTAGCTTATCAAAACTTAGCAAAGGAAGTGATTAGTAGAAATGGAGACTAAGAGAAAAGCCTTAGGTAAAGGGTTAGAACAATTATTTTCTAACGAAGTAATTGATTTTGATAATTTTGAAAAGAAGATTGTAAATGAAACAAAAGAAGGAGATATAGTTGAAATTCCACTTGCAGATATCAGGAGTAATCCATATCAGCCAAGAAAAGAATTCGATGAACAATCTCTACAAGAATTTGCTGATAGTATCAAAGAACATGGTATTATCCAACCAATAATTGTTAAAAAGAGTATTAAAGGATATGAATTGATTGCTGGTGAAAGAAGAACAAGAGCATCAAAGATGGCAGGTAAAACAACTATTCCAGCAATTATAAGAGATATAACAGATCAAGAAATGATGGAAATAGCTCTTATTGAAAATATTCAAAGAGAAAATTTAAATCCAATCGAAGAAGCAACAGCATTCAAAAAGATAATAGAAACTACTAATATGACTCAAGAAGAAGCTGCTAAAAAATTCGGTAAAAGTAGAAGTTATATAACAAATCTACTAGGATTATTAAATCTTCCTGATAATGTTAAAAACCAAGTCCAAGAAGGTAAAATTTCAATGGGACATGCTAGAGTACTTAGTAAACTATCAGATGAAGAACAAATAAAAGAAATATCAAATAAAATAATTGAAGATGGTTTAAGTGTAAGAGAAACAGAAAAAATAACATCTAGTGAAGATGTTCCAAAGAAAAAACAAGTAAAAAGAGAACCTGTATATAGTGCAAAACATTCAATATATGAAGGAATAATGAGGGAAAAAATAGGTACTAAAGTAAAAATTAGTACAAAGAAAATAGAAATACCATTTGATTCAGATAGTGATCTAGATCGAATATTAGAAATATTAGGTATTAGTTTAGACGGAGAATAAAATGATTAATTTCTTAAAAATAGTTCTAAACTTCCTTACAAAAAAAGAAGTATATGGAACTATCGTAACATTAGCAGCCTGTTATTTTATTTATCGTACAATAACAATTGCTATGGAGGAAGTCTTTAATCAAGGCTCAAACAATTACGAGAAAAAGAAAAGAAAAACAATTACCAAATTATTCCAAAACATCGCGAAATACATAATGTTAATAATTGCCGTATTAACTTTATTAAGCATATATGGCTTTAATGTAAAAGGTATGATTGCCGGCTTAGGAGTTACTGCTACAATCATCGGTTTAGCTTTACAAGACACATTCAAAGACATTATCAGTGGAATAAATATAATCATGGAAAACTATTTCATTGTCGGTGACATAGTTACATATGGAGATTTTACTGGTGAAGTAGTTGAATTCGGTTTAAAGAGCACTAAGATAAAAAATGCAGCTGGCGATATACTAATAATAGCCAATCGAAATATTATGGAGATAAAGAATATTTCTTCAAGAGAACATAATGTAATGTTAAATATTCCTCTTCCATATGAAGAACCAGTTGAAAAGGTCGAAAGAATAATAGTTAATAACATTCTCCCTAAAGTTGAGAAGGTTGACAATATAGACCCACATTCAGTAGAATATCTAGGTGTCAACGAATTAGCGGACTCATGTATTAATTATCTAATAATGTTTAGATGCAAAAGAGATACACAATGGGGTGCTAAGAGAGAAGTGAATAGGATAATAATTACTGAACTAAAGAAAGCTAAAGTAAGTGTTCCATATCCACAACTGGAGGTACATTATGAAAAATAATTTTAAACTCGGTGATGTTGTTGAAATGAAAAAACCACATGCTTGTGGAACTAATCAATGGCAAATAACTAGAGTTGGTGTTGATATCAAGATCAAATGTCTCAATTGTAATAGAGAAATTATGATGGACCGTTTAGAATTTGATAAAAAAATAAAAAAAGTAATAGGAGGTTCAGATGAAAAAATTTAAAGGTTTTAAAACTTTAAATCCTCTAATGACCTTTTTAATACTAATATTATTTGTTATATTATTAAGCGGTTTCTTACATTTAATAGGATTTGAAGCAACATATAATAAAATTAATGTTGAAACAGGAGAATATGTTGTTACATCAGAAAGTGTTGAATCTTTATTCTCACTTAGTGGTGTAAAATATATATTTACTTCAACAGTTTCCAACTTTACCGCATTTACTCCATTAAGTATGATGATTATTATCTTAATTGGTATCGGTATTATGGAAAAAAGTGGTTTCATAAAGACAACTTTTACAATCTTAACCAAATATTGTAAAAAATATACGATAACATTCTGGTTAATACTAATTAGTGTATTACTAAGTATAGCTGGAGATTTAGGATACGTTATAATGATCCCGATAGCAGCTTTATTATTTAGTTATGGTCGAAGGAACCCAATTCTTGGAATTGTTGCTGTATATGCAGCTCTGACCTGTGGTAGTGGATTAAGTATATTTATGACATCGATAGATAGTGAGATGTTAAAATTTACTTTGGCTAATGCCTTAAATATTGATCCAAACTATGCCTTAGGAACACTAATTTATCTATTCATAATGATTATATCTTCTATAGTTATTTCAATAATAATTACTATAATTACTGAAAGAATAAGTGCAAACACTGTAGATAGATACGAATTTAAAGATGAGAAAAAAGAACTAAGATTAGGTAGAAGAGAATATCGAGGATTAATCTTCTCTATAGCTGCTGGAACAATCTATTTATTAATTTTTATATATAATATTATTCCAGGATTACCATTATCAGGAGCTTTATTAGATTATAGTCAAAACTTTTATATTGATAAACTTTTTAGCTATAACTCATTCTTCAGTAATGGCTTCGTCTTCGTTGTAACAATGTTCTTTATTATTTTAGGTCTATTCTACGGAATTGGTGCTAAAACAATTAAGAGTCAAAATGATTTCTGTGATGACTTAAGTCATTCATTAGATGGAACTGGACGTACATTAATAATTATTCTTTTAGGATCAATATTAATTAATGTCTTTAAAAAGAGTAATATTGGTGTAGTATTAGGGATCACTCTTGGTAATATTTTAAAGAATGCTAATGTTAGCGGAGCATCATTAATAATTGTTCTATTCCTAATAAGTGCTGTTAGTACAATATTCAACACGAATACAACATCTAAATGGGCAGTATTATCAACTACTGCTATACCAGCATTTATGAATAATAGTTTAAGCCCAGAATTTGCTCAAATAATTTCACGTTTTGGTGAATGTGCAACATTAGGAATAACACCATTATTAGCATATTTTACAATATATATTGCTTATATAGAAAAATATAATCAAAACGATGAACCAATTTCATTAGGTAAAACTATAAAATACCAATTGCCATACAGTTTAATTGTAGGAGCAAGTTTACTATTAATCCTAATTGGTTGGTACCTAATAGGATTGCCATTAGGAATTGGTGGAAGTTTAGCAACATAAAACAATTGAATAATCAATTGTTTTTTTATATAATAAATCAGGAATTGAGGTGTTTCTATGTCATTAAAAGCTGGAATAGTAGGTTTACCAAACGTCGGTAAATCAACATTATTTAATGCCATAACAAAAGCAGGAGCTTTAGCAGCAAATTATCCATTTGCTACTATTGAACCAAATGTCGGAGTAGTAACCGTACCAGATCATCGTTTAGATGCTCTAAGTGAAATGTATAAACCTAAAAAAACAATACCTACAACATTTGAATTTACAGATATTGCAGGTTTAGTAAAAGGTGCATCAAAAGGAGAAGGATTAGGAAATAAATTCCTATCTCATATTAGAGAAGTAGATGCCATTGTTGAAGTAGTTAGATGTTTTGAAAATAAAGAAATCACTCATGTTGAAGGTGAAATAGATCCAATTAGAGATATTGAGATAATCAACACAGAGTTGATTTTAGCTGACTTAGAAATAGTTGAAAATAGAATTGGTAAAATAGAGAAAAAAGCTGAAACAACAAAAGATAAAGAAGCAGTAGCTGAAGTTGCTATATTAAAGAAGTGCCAAGAATCATTACTTAAAGGGCAAGCATTAAGACAACTAGAATTAACTGTTGATGAGTTGGCAATTATCAACAACTTCAATTTTATTACCTTAAAGAAAATAATCTATGCTGCCAATGTAAATGATGAAGATGCAATTGAAGGAAGAAATGTCTTTACTGATATGGTAAAAGATTACGCCAACAAAGAAGGTTCAAAAGTAATCATCATGTGTGCTAAATTAGAAGAAGAACTATCTGAATATGCTGATGATGAAAGAAAAGAATTCATGGATAGCATCGGTCTTAATTCTTCAGGACTAGACCAGTTAATAAAGGCTACTTATGATTTATTAGGTTTAAAAACATTCTTTACTTCAGGAGAAGATGAATGCCGTGCATGGACATTCAAAGATGGTATGAAAGCACCAGAATGTGCTGGTATAATACATACAGATTTCCAAAAAGGTTTTATTAAAGCAGAAGTAATGTCATATGAAGATTTAGAAAAATTAGGAAGCGAAAAAGCAGTTCAAGAAGCAGGTAAATTAAGATTAGAAGGAAAAGAATATGTAATGCAAGATGGAGATATCTGCTATTTCCGTTTCAATGTAACAAAATAAGCAAAGAGTTTACTTTGCTTTTTTTTATAAAAAGATTTACATAAAAGAACAATTATGCTAAAATACTAGCGAGTAAGAAATTTACTCCTTGCTTTATGCTGGACATAAAGCCGAAGAGACCATAAGGAGGTGTAATAATGAACAAATATGAAATGATGTTTATTGTAAAAGCAACTATGGAAGCAGAACAAGTAAAAGCAACCGCTGAAGCTGTTAAAAAGAACGCTGAAGGAAAAAATTCCAAAGTTGTAGAATACAAAGAACTAGGTGAAAAGAAATTAGCATATCCTATTAAAAAAGAACTTAATGGATACTATTTCGTAATGCAACTTGAATCATCAAAAGAAGCAGTAGCAGAATTAGATCGTAAAACTGCATTAGATGAAAATGTTATTAGACATTTAATTGTTAAATTAGATGAGGAGTAATTGATTATGAATAGAGTAGTATTAGTAGGAAGATTAACAAAAGATCCTGAATTACGTACAACAACAAATGGAACTAGCCAAACAAGATTTACTTTAGCAGTAAATCGTCGTACAGCTGGACCAGATGGCCAAAGAGAAGCTGATTTTATTAATTGCTTAGCATGGCGTGGAACAGCTGAAGCAATAGCTAAATATCTAAAAAAAGGTAGAGAACTAGCTGTTGAAGGTAGAATCCAAACTGGTAGTTATGACGCACAAGATGGAACGAAGAGATATACAACTGAAGTAGTTGTAGATAACTTCACTTTCATTGGTAGTGGATCTGGAACTAATACAAATAATGATTTTGATAATGGTTCATCTAGCGATATAGCTACAACTGATATAAGCGAAGATCCTTTTAAAGATTTCGGTAACGAAGTAGCATTAAGTGATGATGACCTACCATTCTAAAAAGGAGGAAATTGAAAATGGCTGAATTTTATCGTAAGAAAAAGAAAATATGCCAAATGTGTGCTGGTAAAAGCGTAGATTATAAAGATGTAATGATTATTTCTAAATATATAAATGAAAAAGGAAAAATAATGCCTCGTCGTATGACAGGTGCTTGCGCTAAACATCAAAGACACATCGCTCAACAAATTAAATGGGCTAGATTCATGGCATTAATTCCATACGTTAAATAAGACTTGAACAAAGTCTTTTTTTATTTCCAAAATCTTTGAAACTAGACTCTCAATGTGATATTATTATATATGTAAGAATAGAGGTGGTATAAAGTGAAAATTACATTATTTCTAAACAACAAAGTTGTAGATTTTTTCTTACCTTCTGAAGTAGCAGGTAGTTATTCATTTGATGCCAACCCTAACGAAGATACTAAATTAATAAATGTAGAAGAAAGAAATGGTGTATGGACACTATATACAACTCCTGAAATATCTATAGTAATAGACAATACACCAGTTAATGAATATGTATTAAATGAAGAAAAATTCGTTATTTTAGTGAGAGAAGATAAAAGTTATCTTATCTATATCTGCCCAACTCAAGAACAAGAATTAAGTACTTTTAGTTACATGCCTCAATCTAGATTCATCATTGGTAATACTCCAGAATGCAATGTAAAAATAAACCAATCATTATTAGATGGTATCATAACAAGAATAGAATACCAGGGAACACAACTAGTAGTTACAACTAATAGTAGCACTTTTTTATATGCTAATAAAAAACACATTGAATCTGGTTATGTCGTAAAAATTGGTGATACAATTCAATTATTAAATTTTAAAATACAATTTTTAAAAAATTTATTAATTGTAAATAATCCAGCAAAAAGTGTTGAAATAAATACTGTTTCTTCAAATATTTTACCTTATCAATTCCCGGAAGAAAAATTGGAAAATAAAGAAACTAAAGAAGTAGAATTGTATTCGAAAAAAGACTACTTTTCTAAATCTCCAAGAATAAGAAGAATAGTAGAACACAAAGACTTTAAATTAGATAACGCACCAGAGAATAAAAATGATAAAGATAATATTCCATTAATTATTACTTTAGGACCGATGTTATCGATGGGTGCAACATCATCTATGTCATTATTAAATACTATAATTCAGATTAATAATGGTCAAACCGACATTAAGAGTCAATGGGTATCAATAGTTTCAGGAATAACAATGCTACTAACTTCTTTAGTATGGCCAATGCTAACTAGTGCTTATAACAAACATTTAGAAAAGAAAAAGAAAATAGAACTATATAAAAAATATGGAGATTATCTTGTAACTAAGAAAGTAGAACTAGAAAAAGAAAAAAATCTTCAAATTGGAATCATTAATGAAAATTTAATAAGCTTAGATGAATGTATTAAAAATATTTCTACTAAAACCAATGGTTTATGGGATAAAAGAAAGGATCAAGACGATTTCTTAGAAGCAAGAGTAGGAATTGGAACAGTTCCATTCGACGTTCATATAGAATATCCAGAATCAGGGTTCTCACTTGATCAAACAGAGTTAAGAAATGTAACTGACCAAATGGTTGAAGAATACAAGAATATAGAAAATGTTCCAATCGGATACTCCTTCTTCGATAACTACATGACAGCCATTATGGGAGTTAATGACAAAGCATTAGGTTTTGTTGACAATGTTCTACTACAATTTATGACATTTTATTGTTATGACGAATTAAAAATTATGATTTTTACTGATGAAGAACATGCCGATCATTGGAAATATATTAAGTTTAGTAATTATTGCTTCGACGATAATAAAAACATAAGATACTTTGCGGGATCACAAGAAGAAGCAAAAGAACTAAGTGAGGCATTAGTTAATGAATTAAACTATCGAATTCAAATTGCCGCCGAGAATAATATAAAGAATGTAAATCCATACTATATAATAATTTGTGAAAACTATTCTGCATTAAAGAAAATGACTTTCTTTAAAACACTAACAGAATGTAATTATAATGCTGGATATTCAATTATGTTTTTAAATAGTAATTTAAATACATTACCTAGTAGATGTTCTAATTTTATTAACATTTCCGACGGTACATCTGGCATCTTAAAGAATTCATATGAATCTCAAGAAGCTATTAATTTTGTAGATGAAGTAAATAAAAATATTGATATGATGGAAATTACAAGAATACTTTCCAATATTCCAATTGAAATAGCAGGAGTATCTAATCAATTACCAAATGCTATAGCATTCTTAGAAATGGAAAAAGTTGGTAAAGTAGAACAATTAAACGTAATTAACAGATGGAACAACAATGATTCAGTTCAATCTTTAAAAGCTGAAGTTGGTGTTGATGAAGATGGAAATTATTTATACTTAGATATTCACGAAAAATTTCATGGACCACATGGTTTAGTTGCAGGTATGACAGGTTCAGGTAAATCAGAGTTTATTATTACATACATTCTATCACTAGCTATGAATTATAGCCCCGATGATGTTGCCTTCATATTAATCGACTACAAAGGTGGAGGTTTAGCCGGTGCTTTTGAAAACAAACAAACAGGAGTTAAACTACCACATCTAGCTGGTACTATTACAAACTTAGACAAAGCTGAAATGTCTAGAACCCTTGTAAGTATTGATAGTGAAGTTAAAAAAAGACAAGCAATGTTTAATGTAGCACGTGATTCATTAGGTGAATCAACCATCGATATTTATAAATATCAAAAATTCTTTCATGAAGGAAAATTAAAAGACCCAATACCACACCTATTAATTATTTCCGATGAGTTCGCCGAGCTTAAATCTCAACAACCTGAATTCATGGATAATTTAATTAGTGTTGCTCGTATTGGTCGTTCACTAGGTGTTCACTTGATTTTAGCAACACAAAAACCTAGTGGTGTCGTAGATGATCAAATTTGGTCAAATACCAAATTTAGAGTCTGCTTAAAAGTTCAAGATGCATCAGATAGTAATGAAATGTTAAAAAGACCAGACGCTGCTTCATTGAAGCAAACTGGACGTTTCTTCTTACAAGTAGGTTATGATGAATACTTTGCACTTGGTCAATCTGGTTGGTGTGGAGCAAAATATTTCCCATCAGATAAGATAGTTAAACAAATAGATAAGAGTATTAACTTTATATCAAATAATGGACAAGTAATAAAAAGTATTCAAGATAGTCAAAAGAATAATAAGACAGAAGCACAAGGAGAACAATTAGCAGCTGTTATGAACGAAGTCATCAACGCTGCAAAGCAACAAAACAAATTTGCTCGTTCACTATGGTTAGAAAACATTCCAGAAATAATAACTATTGATAATACAGAGAAAAAATATAATCTAACACACGAACCATACAATATTAAATTTACTATTGGTGAATATGATGCTCCAGAATTACAAGAGCAAGGACAAGTTGTTTATAACTTGCTTGACGATGGTAATACATTAGTATATGGTTTAGAAGGATCTGAGAGAGAAAAACTATTATTAGCAATGATAATGTCTGGAGTTTCTCATCATAAAACAGAAGAATTAAACTACTATATTATGGACTATGGTTCAGAATCACTAAGAGCAGTCATGCAATTTCCTCAAATAGGAGGCATGGTCTTTACTGGAGAAGATGAAAGATATTACAATCTTCTAAAACTAATTAGAGAAGAAAGAGATAGAAGAAAAAAAGAATTGGTTGAATATGGTGGAGAATTTAAAAACTTCCTAAAAAACAGTCAAACTAAAAAACCAATTATTGTAGTTATGATTAACAATTTTGATACATTATGTGAAAATAACGAAAATGTTATTGAAGAGTTACCGGATTTATTACGAGATTCAGAAAGATATGGAATTGTCTTTATCATAACTGCAAATAGTGAAAGATCTATTAGTTCAAGAATAGGAAGTAACTTTAAGAATTTAATAGTTCTTCATTTAAAAGATACAGCGGACTATACCACAGTATTCCCAATAAGAACAAAACTTGTACCAAGAGATATGTTTGGTAGAGGACTATTTGTTGATGGAGAAGTAATTCATGAATTCCAAACAGCATCACTTGTAGAAGAACAAGATAAACAAAATGATTATATTAATCAAGTTCTAGAAAAAGTTAAAGCAGAAAATCCTACAAGAGCAAAAGATATACCGACTTTACCAGAACATATCAAATTAGAACATATTCAAGAAGGCTTAAAAGATTTATCATGCCTTCCTGTTGGTATTGCTAAGAATAATCTTGAAATCATATCTTTAAATATGGAAGCACAATTAGGATCATTAGTTAGTTCAAATAAAGTTAACAATTGTGTTGAATTTGCAAAAAGCATGATTCAAGAAATAAAGAATATGAAGAGTATAGGATGTATCCTAATTGATAGCCAAAGTCTTTTAGAAGATCAAAAAGATATGGTATCTAATTATTATAATGAAGGCTTCGACGGAGTAATGGATAAAATTACTGGTTATATCGATAAGAAAATTGAAGAAGGAGCTCCCGAGCACAGCAATATGGTCTTAATGATCTTTGGTATATATAAGATGCTATCCAAACTAGAAGAAAGCTATAAATTTGAAGATTTAATAAATAAGATTAAATCATATGAAAAAATGTCTGTAATCATTTTTGAAGATCAAAACAAGTTAAAAGATTATGCTTATGAAACTTGGTTTAGTATCTTCAGTGTAGATACAGGTGTTTGGGTTGGAAAAGGAATGGGAGATCAAACATTATTTAAATATTCGAACTTCTCAAAAGAAATGAATGGAGAATATAAAAATGATATGGGATATTACATCGAAGAAGGAACTGCTACTTTAATGAAATTAATCGATTTTAACGCGAAAGAGGATGATGTAAAAAAATGAATAACAAAGTTCTAGTTAGTGTTGAAATCCCCGAAATAGGGAAATCATTTGACATATTCTTCCCTGTTAATGAACAAGTATGGAAAATAAGTAAATTAGTGTCTAAAGTTGTCTCCGATTTAGAAGGAGTAAACTTAAGTACTAAGGACAATTACTTATTCATTAACAAAGATAATGGAAGCATATATCCCAGCAATTCTATAGTAGCAGAAACAGACATTAGAAATGGAACTGAATTAGTTTTGTTAAAAGTCAACGTAAAGCAGCAATAAAAAAAATATTGCTGCTTTTTCCCTTGTTTGATATAATTAATTTAGAAAATAAACATAGGAAGAATGTTATATTAGGAAAGAGGAAAAGAAAATGGGACAAACTATAGGTTTGAATGGAGCAGAAGCTTCAAGCGCATTGTCTTCAATCGAAGAACAATACAACGGAATTATGCAAGAGATTAATGCTCTTCAAAGTTCTGCGTTAGAAAAAATCAAAGCATCTTGGATTGGTGAAGATGCAACAGATTTCGCTAACAACAAATTCATCCCTGCTATTAAAGATGCAGGAAACGAAATACAAAAAGTATTTCAAAGTGTTAATGATACTATAACTCAAAATGCACAAAATTATGAAAGAAAACATAATGTTAATGTATTTAAAAAGGTATCACACATACCAAGACCAGTTAATTTAACACCAATTCCTAGACCAACAGGTGATTTCATCGGTATTAAAGATATTAGTGGTTTAACTGAAACTACTACTGGATTAAGAAAAATGGCTTCTAAGATTGGTGAATTATTAGCAAGAGCTAAACAAGCAGCTGGTAGAAGTGGTTTCTATGGTGAAAACCAACAAGAAAAATTAACAGCTTCTATGGGTAAAATTAAACAAAGCTTAGAAGATCTTGCAAAACAACTAGAAGATGCTGTTAAGAAGAAAATGCAAGCTGTTGAAGAAGAAGAAAAGAGCATTGCCCAACAAAATGCTTCTACAATGTAATTGTAGCTTCAATAAAAGAATTAATAATAGAAAAAAACTTCGGTTTTTTTCTAAATATATGGTAATTATAGAATTATAAGTACCATATACTTGGAAAAAAATGGTGGTTCATATGATCAACATCAATTCGACAGAAATAGAAAAAGAAGTCACAATTTTAAAACAATTGATAGAGGACTACGAAAAAAATTATATTATGTTATTCAAGGAACTTAGCGATACATCTTTTTATTGGACAGAAGATGGTAACGCTAAGGCATTTTTTAATGAATTGAAATTTGAAAAAGAACAACAAAAGAACCATTATAAAACACTTTATAATACATATAAGATATATGAATATATATCCGAAAAATATAAAACTATAGGTCGCAAAATATACGTTAATCCGGATGAAAGAGATAATATCCTTGCTAAATATAATAATTGTATTAATAAAACAACGGAACTAATAGTATTATATGAACATTTAGATACATCATTTTGTGCACCGGAAAGACCACTAATTATAAATCAAATTAAAAAATTAAATAATTTAAGAACTACTTATAAAGCAAGCAAAGAAAAAGTTAAAGATACTCTAGACAGGATTGAAGAAATAGAGAGAGAAATTCAAAATAGAATAGCTAGTTATGAAATAGATAAAATTAACTATTTTGATGCTAATCAGTTTCTTAAGGAGGAATAGTTTATGTTTGAAATAACAGGTTTTAATAATTCAATCCAAAGAATTGAATATTATGTCACTCTAAACAAGAAAACTATGAGTAAAATAAATAAGTGTATTGATAATATAAACAAGCTATATGAGTCTAAAAATGGTCTTAAATTAGAAAATAAGATAACAAAAATAAATGTTGAAGGAAAAACCTTATCAGATAATAATGATAAATATATATTTGTATTAAAACAAACACTTGATAACTATAGACATGAAATGAAAAACTATAGTGAAAAATTTGAAACATTGGAGAATAATTAATATGGATGATGAAGTAAAAAGAGTAAAATATCGTTATCTTCTTAACAATTTACAAAGAATAAGATCAAAACTAAAAGTATTAGAGTCTGATTCTAAAGATTTATATAACTACACAAACTCATTTTGTAAAATAAATGATCAATGTATTTCAAAAACAGAATTTGATTATATTAAAGATAATTTTTCAAGTATAAAATCAGAATTAAGAGAAAAATTAATATTTAGTGTGTCTAAAAAAATATAATAATTGATACAAACGGTAAAAGTATGTTAAAATATATATGTGAAAGTATAAAAGGGTGGTAGCATGAAAGATAAATTCTTACCAATAGGTACAGTAGTACTATTAAAAAACGGTACCAAGAAAATAATGATTACAGGTTTCTTACCGGTAGCAAAAGATAAAACAGTTTACGATTATTCAGCATGCTTATTTCCAGAAGGAATAATATCTAATAAACAAACTGCTGTATTTAACCATGACCAAATAGCGGAAGTAATCCAAGAAGGCTATAGCAATGAAGAAACTACACAATTTGTTGGTGCCTTAAATGAATTAATTGCAAAACAAAATATCGTTACTTCTGGCGGACCAACTGGTAAAGAACCGGAAACTCTTGAAGACGGCGGACCTGAAAAGGCTCCTATGCCAGATATAGATATTCCAATTGTTGCAGCTGCTAAAGAAGAAGAAAGAGTCATGGATGTTCTATCACCTAGTTCACCAACGCCAACAGAAATGCCAAAAGAGGCAACTGTAGAGCAACCAGTAGAGGAACCAAAAGTTGAAGAAACTCCAGCGATAGAAGAAACACCAAAAATCGAGGAAACACCAGCTGTTGCCGAGAATCCAGTAAAAGAAGCGCAACCTGCCCCAGCTCCTGCTGAACCTGCTCCTGTTGAGCCTGCACCTGCAGCTCCTGTAGCACCGGCATCAGCACCAGCACCAGCAACAGCACCAACAATTACTGAAACACCAGTTGACCCTTCAGCAATTAGTAGTTCATCAGAATCATCTCCAGTAGGAGTTGAAAGTATAAAACCATTTAGTGAATAAAGGAGAATAGGAAATGACAGAAAAATATTTACCAATAGGAACTGTAGTAATGCTACAAAACGGAAGAAAAGAATTAATGATTACTGGATATCTAGTATCAGAGGAAGGAAACGATTCTGTAGTTTATGATTACAGTGGTTGCTTATACCCAGAAGGTATTATTTCAAGTAACCAAAATGCTGTATTTAATCATAGCCAAATCAAAGAAGTAATCTTCACAGGATATGCTGGAGATCAATTTAAAGCTTTCTTAGAAAAACTAAAAACATTAGATAAATAGGACGAGAGTCCTATTTTATTTTTGTTTACTTTACACAAAAGTGAAAAGTAAGTTTTATTTATAGACAATATTAGATATAATTAATATAGAGAAAATAGGTGGTTATATGGAAACAGCAAACACAAATGTAAACATGTCAGATGGAGGAAGTAATACTACTGTAAATACATCTAGTAGTATTAATAGTTCATCATCTGGATCATCTTCACCACAAGAATCGCCTACTAATACTTCTTCATATCAAACAACTAATACTGGCGATACAACTGAAGTAGAAGAATACGATTTATCTCTAGATGAATCAAGTGATTCAACTGATACAGCAGCATCAATTGATACTGGAGAATCTACTGAAACAGGTGGAGAAAAACCTAAAAAGAGTATTTTTTCTAGAGTTGGTGATTGGTTTGTAGATACAGCCAAATCAATTTATGATACAGGAGCTAAAGTAGTTCATGATGTTAAAACATGGTGTTCAGAGAATCTACTTGGACCTGGAAACAATTTGTTTGAAACAGCAGCTAATGTAGCAAAAAATGTTTTTAGAATAGGTGCTAAAGTAGGAGAATTATTTGTAGATGCTTACACAACTGTATTATCAACAGGAGCAGTATTATTAACAACAATACAAAGTGGAGTAGGAAAACTACTTGAACATGTTACAGATGGAGTGTTACAACTTAAAGGAAATATGATTGAAGGAGCATCATGGTTATTAGGTAGCATGGTTGGTTGGTTTAATGAAGATGCTGGTAATTGGATAAAAAATGAGGGACATGAAGCAAATCAAGCAATTAAAGAGTACATTGCCAGAGATATAGTTGGAGAAGTTAACCAATGGTTCTACGAACAAACTCCAGTTGGTCAATATATTAACGAACATTCATTAATGAAATATGATAGTGAATTAGCTGAAAAAATAAGAAATGTTTCTGAGAAAGCCGCAGAATTTGCAGCTGCTACAGCTCTAACAGTATTCACGGGAGGAGCAGCAACATTTGCAATTGGTGCATTATACGGAGTTGGAAAATCAGCCGAGCAAACATATCAGAAGAATGGAACAGAAATATCATTATTGCAAGAAGCAATGATAATGGGATCTGGAGTATTATCAGGTTTAAGCTGGATGGCAACAGGAAAACTTGGTCAAGGATTCTTAGAAATTGGTAAAACAGCCGCAGAAATCGGAATAAAAGAAGTAGGAAGCGGCTTAATAAGAGATATAGTAAGCAAAGACTTCTGGATAAAAGCGTTTAAAGAAGGTTTAACCGGATGGAATGGTGTTGGTAATGTTGCATCAAGTGCAATGATGACTGGTGAAGAAATCATTCCATACGTAAACGGAACAAAAGAATGGACGCCAGAAGCTGTTGGAAAACTTGCACTAATTTTCTTAGGCAACTTAGGTTTAAACGTAGCAGAAGATGCCTTAAGAGGATATGTTACTGATTTTGATCCAAATAAGTTAGGTAAATTTAATGATCCTGTTGCAGCAGATGGGTCTAAAGTAGCGGAAGCAAGTGAAGATGCTGGAAAAAAAGCCGAAAAAATTGGCGATGAAACTGGATCAGGAAATCCTGATGGAACTGCTACAACCGCATCTACGGCATCAAAAGTGGATGACGGAGCAGAAGCAGCCTCATCAGTGAAGAAAACTCTAACAGATGATGAAGCCGTAGCAAGAGCAGAAGATATACTAGATCCTAATTCAACAACCGGACTAAAATCACTAAAAGATTTGGATGACGAATCATTAAAAAAAGTAATAGATTGTATGACTCCAGAAGAATTAGCTGGAAAGCTTGATACAATGGATGGGGAATTGGCTGGTAGAATTCAAAAAATGTTTAACGAAGAAGAAGCAGCAAGATTTGCTGGTCAAATAGCAGAAAACATTTCGAAAGGCGATATAAAACTGTCAGATATTTCAGTTCTCTCATCAAGTGTTAGAATTGAAATATTGCAAAGAACCGATTTGTCTAGATTTTCAAGCGATGATATGTTAAAATATTTTAATGACAACAAACTATGGAGTCCAGAAAATGCAGCAGAAAAAGAAGTCTTAAGACAACTAATGAGTCATGATGATTTTGCATATCTACTTAATGGTGGAAGAAAAATTAGAAGCGATGTACCTGCAGAATTCATTAATGAAGACGGAACGCCTAAATGGCCAGATGATTTCGGATATGAAGCAGGAACAAGAGTTGATGCTACAATTCCTGAGGGAACAACAATTGATAGATATGGTTATGAAGGAGGAAGATTTGTTGGCGAATATAATCCAGATGGAACGCCAGCTAGATTTGAACAAAGATCACTTCCTTGGACTGAAGAAACTACAGGTACTAGAAACGTATACCACGTAACTGGAGACATATCTAGTTCTACACTTCTTGCTAAATATCAATCGAGTGATCCGTCGGGAAAAGTGGAAGTACTAGCATATATAGCAAACAACTTTGGAGATTCTGACGTTCAAAAGATGGTCGGTATTAGTAAAAAAGAATTATCTGAAATTCTTGCTAATTCGGAAATTGACGCAGACACAATAGCTTCAATGTTTGAAAATATTAATTTACCTGTAGGAAGAGGTAAAATAGCACCATTCTATGGCCAAAGTGGTGGAGGAATTCAAATTGACTTCCCAGTTTCTATTGCAATATTAAAAAAATGGGGATTAGTAAAATAGGAGGAGATAAAAATGGACGTTTCAGGAAATAGAGCAAGAGTAGAAGAACTTTTAAGAAAAAGAGGTATATCATTATCTACAAAGGGATACACAAAAGACGAATTTGTAGATATAGTAGTAAGAGAAGGACTTGATACACTTAAAAGAATAGAATTTAACAATGATAATATAAGTGATAATATGGCAGTGGTTAATCGTACAAGTGATGGATATTCTTTAATTATAACTGATGAAAAAGGAACAAGAATTGTTAATGAGTCGCATCCAAGTGAAGAAGAAGCATTAGGAAGTTTAGTAATGTATTTAAGAAACATGTTAAAGTATTCTTCTTCTGAAAAAAAAACCACTGAAGATTCATTTAGAATAAAATAAAAAACACAAGATTCAATCTTGTGTTTTTTATTTTGAAATACTATTCTCTACAGTTTCAGGATTAAAACCTAAAGCTTCAGTTAAATAAGTCATTTTAGCTATATCTTCGTTATTCTTTATATCTTTAGATAATTCAGGATCATGTAAGAAAGCTTTATATGTTTCATATGGACTCTTGCTAGTTTGATTATTCCAAAGAACTCTTCCATCTCTTGATGTAATTAAGAAATCGTCAACAGAGTGTTGTTTTACCATTGCTTCATCATATATAATAGCACTACTTTCAGGTAAAGTTGAAACTGCTAAGTCATGGAAGCTCTTAGGAACTCTTCTAACAATATGATTATGACTATTCATGACATCTGCTCTTAACTTACAAGCAGCATATGAAATATCTTTATGAACTGCAATAAAATCGACAATATTTCTATAACCAAAATCTTTAAATTGTTTCATTCTTTGTATTGGTTCACTAGGAGTCCTCATACCCCATTCCATAACAATATTATAGGATTTACCATCATTTTTAGCTATTAATTTATCAGCTAAAATATCAGTTATTCTACCAGCAAAAGTATGGGTAAAGTCAGCTATATCGTTACCAGGAGAATTATTATCATCAGGAGTTTTTCCTTCCCAATATTTTTTTATACATTTTTCTATTTCTAAATAATTAGGATGATATGTTCTATAGTTATCTATTCCTACTTCAACAATACCATTTTCATTAAAACTATTTTGAATTTGCATTGATGCAGTACTTTTACCACATCCAGGTTGTCCACCTAAGAAATAACATACAGGATTTTGTACTCTACTACAATTCCTAGTTATTCTATTAAATATTTCATTAGCGATGCTTTGAGCTTGAACTTCAGAAAAATAAGTTAAACGTAAAACATCATCTATATCATATCCTCGTTTTACTAAAGCTAATTCTCTAGAACTTAAAGAATCAATTCTTTCTCTTCTTATTTTTTCTTCAATTGCTTGTTCTATTCTTTCAACAGTTTGTTTAGTACGGAATAATTCATCAGCGCTTTCACATAAATAAGTTGTTTTAATAATACCATTTAACAACTTAAATTCATCAGCTAATGTATCTACACCATCAACAGGTGGACGATTATTCATATAAGGAGTATACATAATGATTAAATTATTAATATAATCTATTATTCCTTCTTTTATAGTGTCTATTTTTATATAATCTTTCATATCAGCACATCCATATTCTATTAACATTATAATATTAAAACAAGAATAATCCAACCTTCTTGTTCATATAGAATTTAAAATAACTACCATTTTTCTTGTAAAAAATATA
>Ga0247609_10002105_pt1 | contig 21827 bp, 18 predicted proteins | sample 172DNAGHGlowgp2_FD_193487 | JGI IMG/M metagenome (GOLD analysis project Ga0247609, IMG submission 193487) | Sheep rumen microbial communities from Palmerston North, Manawatu-Wanganui, New Zealand - 1728 DNA GHGlow gp2 | ecosystem: Host-associated > Mammals > Digestive system > Stomach > Rumen ...
TTTCAACTCATTATGCTCAAGATCGAAAAACACCGCATGACAGATGCCTGAATCGACAATCTTTTCATCTTTTTCAACTTCATCTTTCAAAGTGAGCAGTACCGTATTCGTAACCGAATCGAAATCAGCGCGTTGGATTGTGACGTCAAAAGTCTCTTTAAAGGCAATGACTTCCCTTTGGTTCAACAAATTACGCCCAACAGACTCATAATTAGACATTTCCTGGATATGCACTTGCGCACGAAGTGAGAGTATGAAGGCGAATACCGCCAGCACAGTGATTGCAAAGCGTTTCATGATTAATGCAGTTTTGTTCTTTTGATTAAGTAGCTCGTCAAGACCTGGTTGTAGTCCTTATTAATATCGGCCTCAACGTAGTCGATTTGGTACTGGTAGCAATGGTGCAGCAAAGCCTCCTTGCGCTCAGTCATGATCTTCTTGTATGTCTCCTGAACCTCAACGGGATTGAGTTTCAGCACATCGCCCGACTCCAAATCGACGAAACGGTACGGGCGGTTCTCGAAGTCCAGATTCTGCTCCAAATTGCTGTCGAAGACATGGAACAGGATGACCTCGTGTTTGTTGTACTTCAGATGCTCCAACGCCTCAAACATCGGCTTGTAGTCGTCGAGGCCGTCGAGCATGTCGGTGAAGATAACCACAAGGCTGCGGCGGTGCGTCATCTCCGCAATCTGGTGCAGGCACTGCGGCGTTGAGGTGGTCTTGCGGTTGTTTTTGTCGTAGGTATCAATCAGTTTCTCCAGCTCGGTATAGATCAATTTGTTATGCACATTGGACGACTTGGCGGGCTCGTGGAACGCAATCGTCTCGTCAAACAAGTCGAGGCCCACGGCATCGCGTTGGCGGCGCATCAGCTCCATGAGCGAGGCAGCGGCATAGATGGAGAAAAAGAGTTTGTTGGGATGCTCGAAGTCGACCTTCTGCCTCACGGGGAAACACATGCTCGAGCTTTGGTCGATGACCAGTTGGCAGCGCAGGTTGGTCTCCTCCTCGTAGCGTTTGACGAAGAGTTTCTCCGTGCGGCCATAGAGTTTCCAGTCGATATGGCGGATAGGCTCGCCCGTGTTGTAGAGGCGGTGTTCGGCAAACTCCACAGAAAAACCATGGAAGGGACTCTTGTGTAAACCCGTGATGAATCCTTCCACGATTTGACGTGCCAAAAACTCCAAGCTGCCGAACTGCGTCAGCCGGTTCCTATCGATTGAAAAATCCAAGGTTGTTGAATTGATTTAGCTATCAGCAGTCAGCCTTCAGCTATCAGCTTAAGTTTGCTGACTGCTGAAGGCTGATAGCTGAAAGCCATTTTTTTATAACAGCTTTTCCAGTTTCTCCACGAACACCTTCTTGGGAGCGGCGCCAACGTTCTTGTCGACAGGCTCGCCACCCTTAAAGTAAAGGACGGTGGGGATGTTCATAATGCCATACTTGCCAGCGGTGCCAGGGCATTCCTCGACGTCGCATTTCACGGCAATCATCTTGCCCTCATATTCTTCAGAGAGTTCTTCGACGATGGGCTCGACCTTCTTGCAGGGGCCACACCATGTGGCACCAAAGTCCACCATCACAGGGAGTTCCGATTTCAGGACGACCTCTTCGAAACGGTCGTCAGTCATTTGAATTACTGCCATAGTTGTAGTCTGTTTAAGTTGATTTCAATTCTATTTTTCAGTTTAAGAGTGCAAAGATAGCAATTTTTTCTCAAATCGCAACTTTTATTACCTCAAATCAAATTCCACGAAACGCACAAAGGGGTCTTTCTCCAGCAATGGCAACACCTCTTGGGCATCGATAGCACCTTTGGCGGGAGACAAATTGCATGACCGCTTTGCATCAAAAACGTGTATCCTATAGTTCTGTTTCCCAGGATTATCCTTTATCAACTTGACAAATTCATCCACGTCCTCCTTCCCCATCTTGGCGACATTCAGCTTTATATAAACTGTTTTGCTCATGGCACCCAGCAAGGTGTCGAGCAACTTCACGTCGTTGATGCGCACCTCTAAAGACGTTGGCGGGATCACCTCGTCGCCATTTTTCTTGGGATAGGGTTTTGCCAAAGTGCCATAAAGCATCACATACTCATTCACCTTCAGCAAATCGTTGAATCTCAGGAAATTCTCCCTAAAAAGCATGAAATTATATGTTCCATGTTGATCTTCAATGGTATAGCGTCCGTACTTGTTTTGAGGATTGCTCTTGGTGGGGAACTCTTCCGACCTGGTGATTTGTCCTGCCACCCGAACCGGCCTACCTTGATTCTTCTCGATATCCATCATGGCCAACTGCATGGTCTCCAAGTTACAATTGGCGAAATATCTGATGGGCAGGTGGTAGACCTCCATCGGGTGCGACGAGATATAGAAGCCCAAGGCCGCTTTTTCCATCTCCAGTTCCCGCATTTTCGACCAATGCTCGCATTGCGGCAAAGGCATAGAGAAGGCCTCCTCTGCCCCACCCTCATCACCGAAGCCGAAGAGGTCCATCTGCGAAGAATTCTTGCGATCTTTATATGAAGCTACCATGCGCATGGCCTTCTCGGAGAATGGCGAAGACTCATTGGGGGCGACATAGAACAACATGGCACGATGGAAACCTCCGAAGCTGTCGAAGCATCCAGCCATACCCATGCTTTCCAGGGCTCGGACGTTGAGTCCTTTGTCGGTCACACGTATCAAGAAGTCGCTAAAATCCTTGAACTTACCATTTGCCTCACGTTCTGCCACGATGCCTGCCACAGCGGCTTCACCCACATTCTTGATGCCACCCATGCCATAGCGAATTTCACCCTTGTCATTGACAGAGAAAGTGTATTCCGACTCGTTGACATCAGGACCCAACACTGCAATCTTCATGCGCTTGCATTCCTCGGTCATGAAGTTAACCTTCTTGATGTCGCCCAATTCGTTGTTGAGCACTGCCGCCATGAACTCGGCAGGATAGTGCGCCTTGAGGTAAGCCGTCTGGTACGACACCCAACTGTAGCAAGCCGCATGCGACTTGTTGAAGGCGTAGGAAGCGAACTTCTTCCACTCCTCCCAAATCTTTTCGAGACGCTTTCGGACCTCCTCTTCGGGCAGGTTCTCGGTCACCGTCAGTTTGGCTACACCTTGTTTCATGAACTTGCCATAAAGCTCCTCCATCTTAGCCAACTGCTTTTTACCCATGGCTTTACGCAATGTATCGGACTCGCCTCTGGTGAAGTCGGCCAACTCGCGCGAGAGCAACATCACCTGCTCTTGATAGACGCAGATACCATAAGTGTCCTTCAGGTACTTCTCCATGCATTTGAAATCGTACTTGATCTCCTGCCTGCCCTGCTTGCGGGCAATAAAGTCAGGGATGTTGTCCATCGGGCCGGGACGGTAAAGTGCGTTCATAGCGATAATGTCGCCAATGACGGAAGGCTGCAACTCACGCAAGTATTTCTGCATACCCGGCGACTCAAACTGGAACGTGCCTATAGTGTTGCCAGCCGAATACAACTCGTAGGTCTCCTTGTCGTCAATCGGGATGTGGTCGATGTCGATGTCGACACCTCGTGTTTTTTTGATGTTCTTTAAGGCATCCTTGATCAAGGTCAAGGTCTTCAAACCCAAGAAGTCCATTTTGATGAGGCCCACCGTCTCAATGACATGGCCATCGTATTGGGTCACCACCACCCTTTGCTTAGTCTCACGGTCTTCAACGGTGGCTATAGGAGCCACGTTGGTCAAGTCGTCGGCGCCGATAATCACGCCGCAAGCGTGGATACCAGTCTGCCTGTTGGTGTCTTCCAGTTCTGAAGCATAAACCAACATTGACGAGACATTGGGGTCGGCGCCATTGAGACGCTCCCTCAGTTCGGGCACATACTTATAGCAGTTTTTCAGGTTGACCTTGGGCATTTTCTTCGGCAACGTGCCTTCCACAGCCTTCACCAAGGATTCGTCGAAGCCACGATCGGGGATGAACCCCTTGATCTCGTTCACCACCGACAGTGGAACCCTTTGAACACGGCCCACATCCTGTATAGCCGACTTGGCTGCCATTGTGCCGTAGGTGATGATATGTGCCACCTTTTCAACGCCGTATTTCTTGGTCACCCAGTCGAGCACACGCTCACGTCCATCATCGTCGAAGTCAACGTCGATATCAGGCAACGAGATACGGTCAGGATTGAGAAAACGCTCAAACAGCAAATCGTATTTCAGTGGATCCAAATCAGTGATTTTCAAACAATAGGCCACAACAGAGCCTGCTGCCGATCCACGGCCAGGTCCCACCGAAACGCTCAGTTCTTCTCGGGCGGCACGAATGTAATCACTCACGATGAGGAAGTAACCCGGGAAACCCATGGTCTTCATCACATGCAATTCAAACTTGATACGCTCAATCTGCTCTTCGGTAAGTTCCTTTCCATAGCGTTTGTGTGCACCTTCCCAAGTCAGTTTTTCCAAGTAATCGGCTTCGAGCTTGATGCGGTAGAGACGGTCGTAGCCGCCCAGTTTCTTGACCTTCTTCTCAGCCTCTTCCTGCGACATCACCACATTGCCATGCTCGTCGCGGGTAAACTCATTAAAGAGGTCTTCCTCGGTAAACTTCGCGCGATATTCCTCTTCTGTTCCAAAGTCCTCTGGGATGGGGAATTTAGGCATAATCGGGTCGGAGTCGATGCTATAGGTCTCCACCTTGTCGACAATCTCCTGCGTGTTCTCCAGCACCTCAGGATGGTCGGAGAAGATACGGCCCATCTCTTCAGGCGTCTTCAACCATTCCTGCTTGGTGTAGTGCATGCGCGTTGGGTCATCGAAGTCTTTGCCAGTGCTCAAGCAGATGAGACGGTCATGTGCCTCGCCGTGTTCCTCCTCCACAAAGTGCACATCGTTGGTGGCAATGACCTTGACGTTATGTTTCTTCGCCAAATTAAAGATGATTTTGTTCACCTCTTTTTGACGTTCGTACACTTCGGTGTCGCCACCAGGTTTATCAGTTTTATGACGCTGTATCTCAAGGTAATAGTCGTCACCAAACAAGCTCTTGAACCATTCGATGGACGCTTCAGCGCCTGCCATGTCGCCATTCATGATTTTCTGTGGGACCTCACCGGCAAGACATGCCGAACTGCAGATCAAGCCTTCATGGTATTTTTCCAGTAGGCTGTGGTCAATGCGGGGATTGTAATAGAAACCTTGGGTGTAGGCGATGGAACTCAACTTGCAGAGGCTATGGTATCCCGTCTTGTTCTTGGCCAATAATATAAGATGCCAGCCACGGTCTTGGCGACCATCACGCTTGTCGATACTGATGGGAGCGCAATAGGTCTCAATTCCGAAAATAGGCTTGAAGAACTGCTTGTTCAGCTTTTCGATTTGTTCTTGGGCAGCAATCTTTTCCTCATCGGTAGACTCTGGCTTCTCAATAATGGCTTGTTGTTCCTTGATGGCGTCCTTCACATTGCCGTTCTCCTTGTTTACCGTATCGGCGAAATCCTTGATGCCAAACATATTGCCATGATCCGTGAGGGCGAGGCTGTACATACCGTTTTTCTTGCATTTGCTCACCAAATCGGGCACCTTCGACATGCCATCGAGCATGGAATAGTGCGAGTGGACGTGCAGATGCGTGAAGTGTTGCGGGATATAGTTGCCCATTTCGGGCTCTTCCTCTACCTTTTCCTCCTCGTCAAAGTTCGCCTCCACCTTGATGCCAGCGGGTTGTATCACATCGGGGTTGGCGGCCTTGAAGTCTTCGATGAACTGGGCATCGACATGCAAGTCGGTCTCATCCAACACACCACGACGTATCAGTTCGAGGAAGACGCGGGCAGTGGCCTCCACATCGGCACAGGCGTTATGAGCCGAGTCGAAATACTCGCCGAACAACAGGTGATGGAACTCGCCCAAGCGTGGCAGCTTGAACTTACCGCCCTTGCCGCCAGGAAACTGGCAGAACGCGGCCGTCTTCTCCGTGCAGGTGTCGATGATTTGCCAACGCCGCAAGGGATTCTCGCGACCGCAGCGCAGGAACTCACAGCCCAGCACGTTGAGGTCGAAATTGATATTGTGACCGACAAGGTATTTCGCTTTGGCGGCGGAAATCATAAACAGATCGAGAACCTCGTTGAGCGGCTTGCCGTATTTCATGGCATGTTCGGTGGAGATGCCGTGCACCATCTTGGCGTCGATGGGGATGACAAAGCCGTCAGGCTGAACGAGATAGTTGTGGTTCTCCACGAAACGGCCCTTTTCGTCATGGATCTGCCAAGCCAGTTGCACCATGCGTGGCCAGTTGTCGAAGTCGGTCAGCGGCGCGTTTTCAATTTTGGGAAGACCAGTAGTCTCTGTATCGAAGACTAAAAACATAATCAGTTGAGAGTTTAAGGTTTAGAGTTTAGAGTTGGGGGAAATTTTGCTCGAATTTTCGGGGTTCAAAGATAATTTGTTTTTGGGTATGGGGCAAGGGGGAAAGGAAGAATTTTTTATCAACAATTAAACAACAGCCAAATATCTTGCACAGTCAACAATTATATGTATTTTTGCGCATCAAAACCTTAAAGCAATTACATCATGCAAAAACTAAGATTCTTCCTTGTCCTCACCGCCCTCCTCTCCTGCCGCGCAGCCATGGCGCAGGATTATTTCCTCGACCGCTTCTATTCCGACGACGGAGTCGACCAGATACAGTTCTACTACAACGCCGACAACCTGTTGGAATCCTACCATTCCATTTCCAACACGGGCGGCGAGATTGACGACCTCATCGACTCACTTTATTACGACGAGCGCGGCAACATAATCCGCATCGACTTCTTCCAATACTACAACAACGAGTGGATCTTCCCCAGCTACATCACCTACACCTATGACGACAACAACCACCGCATCACCCGCACCAACTACAACGACTGGGGCAGTGGATTTGAGCTACAAGGCATCTACACCTATTTTTATGATGGTGACCTGCTCACCAGTTATGAAATGACCCTTGGCGGCACATTGCTCATGCGGGGCACCTATACCTACAACGAGGAAGGCCTCTGCACGCAACTCCTTGAAGAATACAACGACGCTTGGGGCGGCACGGGATGGAGCAACTCTGCCCTAATTACCTATACCTACGACGAAGCGGGCAACTGCACCAATGAGACAAACGCCTATTGGAGCAACGGCTGGGTGCCTGACTCCAGCGTCGACAGGCTATTCGACGCCAACGGCAACTGCAAGCAACGCGAAAAGCACTCCAACGGACAGCTCGCCGAACGCGTGACATACACCTACGATGAAGCCTGCACCATCAACCATGTGCTCCTACCCTATCATCCGGAACCCAACTACACTTGGGACCCATTCGCCAACCGTCCCATCAGCTATGCTTGGGAGGCTGCCAACGACGGTGGACAACTCATCTATGTCTGCGACTACATCTTTGAATATGGTGCCTTCGAAGGCGTTCCTCAACACGATGCCCCCGTCACCGACATGATGACCGTCTACCCCAACCCCACCCAAGGCGAGATGACAATTAGCCTTGACGGCATGAACCGTTATGAGCTTATCGACATGAACGGACAGACTGTCATGCAAGGTCAAGCCAACGGAAAACGTCACACTATCGATGTATCCGAATTGGCTTCAGGACTCTATCTTGTAAAAGCCTACAACGGACAGAGCTGGAGTATCAGCAAGGTGCAAATAAAATAAGGGTGATCCTCATTCTTCTTCCGGCTCCACATGGATGGAGATGTGCGTCTCTTCGCCATAGCGTTCCTTGAGCAAGCGCTCTATCTCAGTGGCCTTGTCATGAGCCTCTTTCAGCGAGATGTCGCCATCCATAAGGATATGCATCTCGATGGCGTAGTGGTTACCGATGCGGCGGGTACAGAGGTCGTGAGGTTCCATGACACCAGGCACACGCCTGACGATGTCCAGAATCTCATTCTCTACCTCTTCGGGTAACGACTTCTCCATCAATTCGTCCATGCCGTTCTTGAGCAAGTCAACAGCCACTTTCACGATGAGAGCACCCACGGCGATGGATGCGATAGGGTCGAGCACTGTCCAACGCTCGCCCAATAAGATGGCGCCACCGATGCCGATGGCCGTACCAATGGATGACAAGGCGTCGCTGCGATGGTGCCATGCATTGGCTTTCATGGCCTGCGAGTCGAGTTGCTCGGCCTTGCGTTTGGTGTATTGGAACGTCAACTCCTTTAGCAATATGGAAACCAAAGCCGCCACAAGGGCAAGCCATCCCGGTTGGGGCAAGATGCCCCCTTTGGCCCAGATGACGATTTTCTCCGCGCCATCGATGAAGATACCCACCGCAACGGCGAAGAGCGCGACACCAATAAGGGTGGTCGCCAAGGTCTCAAACTTGCCGTGACCGTAGTCGTGCGACTTGTCCTTAGGCTTATGGCTGATATGCACAAATGCCAAAACAATGACATCCGTGGCAAAATCCGACACAGAATGAATGGCATCAGCAATCATGGCAGAACTATGTCCGACGATTCCTGCCACAAACTTGAACACCACCAGCACCACATTGACCAGACTGCCCCAAAGGGTCACCTTATAGACCTCTTTTTCCCTATCCTTAACTTGTTTCATTTCCTCTCAATTAAAAAGCGCGCAAAAATACGGTTTTTCTAAAATCAACGACCTATGTCATGTATAATCAAGACAAGATTGTTTTGTCCCTTCAAAGAAACGAAACGAAGCATAGGCTACTTGCTTAAATCACAAGGTCATAAAGAAAAAAAACGCTGTCAAGGATTGCCATTCCAATAAAAAGTAGTACTTTTGCAGCCGAAACCTCGGGTAGGTTTTAGTTAATTCATTCAAAATCAACTTAAAACATTAAATTATGCCTGCAAAGATTAGATTGCAAAGACATGGCAAGAAGGGTCAGCCCTTCTATCACATCGTAGTTGCCGACTCTCGCTCACCACGCGATGGCAAATTCATTGAGAAATTAGGCACCTACAACCCGCTCACCGATCCTGCTCAGATCAACCTCAAGTTTGACAGAGCCCTGTATTGGTACAGCGTTGGCGCTCAGCCCACCGACACCACCCGCTCGCTGCTCAGCAAGGCCGGCGTCATGATGAAGTACCACCTGATGCGTGGTGTCCAGAAAGGCGCTATGACTGAGGAACAAGCCGAGATCAAGTTCCAGAACTGGATGAAGGAGAAGGAAGCCAAGATGGCTGGTATCGTGAAGGCTAACGAAGAGAAGGCCCGTGGCGAAAAGAAGACCCGTCTGGATGCTGAAAAGCAAGTGAACGAGGCCCGCGCCGCCGAGATCGCCAAGAAGAGACTCGCTGAAATGGAAGCCAAGAAGGCTGCCGAAGCCGAAGCCGCCGCTGAAGCCGCCGCCGAGGAAGCCCCTGTTGAAGAGGCCCCGGCCGCCGAAGCCGAAGCTCCTGCCGAAGCCTAAATCGCGAATTTTCATCAAATCGCATAAAAACCGCTCTTGTCAAAGCGGTTTTTTTTATTTTTGCAAGTCAAAACACAAACCTACATGAACAAAACAGCAATCTATTCAGAGAACTCAAAACTATATGAGCTGATAGCCGAGCATCCCACGCTACTGCCTCTTTTGTCGCGTTTCGGCATCCAACTCGGATTCGGCGACCGCAGCATCGACGAGGTGTGCCGTCAAAACCATATCAGCACGCGCCTCTTCATGCAGGTGTGTCTTCTCCACCTCGACCACGACACTCAAACACGTATGACCTCCCCCGACGACACCGACCTTGACAGCCTCCTCACCTACCTCAGCGCCTCGCACCATGCTTATCTCGACGAGCATTTCCCCCATATTGAAATGCATTTGAACCGCATCATCGAGGCCGCTGGACCAAAATACGGCAACATGCTAGAGCATTTCTACAACGAATACAAGCGTGAGATGATGAAGCACTTCAAATACGAGGACGAAGTGGTTTTCCCATACATCGCCGCATTGCGCCAAGGCTGTAACACAGACTACAACATCGACCAGTTCCGTCACAATCACAGCAACATCGAGGACACCCTGGAGGACATGACCAACATCCTCATCAAATACCTACCGGGTGACATCTTACCCTCCGAGCGCATCTGCATCGCCACCGACATCATGGAACTCTCTGCCGACCTCTCAGCCCATTCGCGCATCGAAGAGCATATTCTCATGCCCCTAGTGGAATCCCTTGAAAACACCAAGCCATGAGTAACCGCATCATCATTTGCGAAGCCTCAGAGATCCTCACCACCGGCTTATACGATATCCTTCAAGGCATAGCGGGATGTGACGTAGTGGCCCGCATCGACTCGCCCGAACCCATAGAGGAGAAAATCATTGCCTGTGATGCCAACGTACTTATCATCAACCCCAATCTACTGGGACATACAGATCGTAACATGCCTTCGCAACTCGTCAAAGAGCACCCACAGCTGTGTGTCATCGCCTTGGTCACCACCTATATCGAGCCTTCCTTGCTGAAGTCCTACAATGCCATTATTGAGCTCAACGACTCGAAGTTAAAGATTATCAATAAGATAAGTCAAATTGAAAGGAATAGCAACAAAACGGAAAAAAACGAGGATGTGGAGCTCTCGAAACGCGAAATCGACGTGTTAGTGGCCGTGGCCAAAGGCATGATGAACAAGGAAATTGCCGACCAGATGAACATCTCCATCCACACAGTCATCTCACATCGCAAAAACATCACGCGCAAGACCGGCATCAAATCGGTGTCGGGTCTCACCGTCTATGCGTTGTTGAACAACTTGATTGATGAAAACGAAGTGTATAACAGTTGAGAGCTTTGGGGTTAGAGTTGGGCCCTTTGACCGATATAGCAAACGTTTAACGTTGGGTTTGTTTGAAAAACAGATATGTCTCGTTCTTGATGTGATCTCTCAACACACGACAGGCTTCCATCGTTGAAGGACATGGCGAATCGGGGCATTCGTATACCAGGTCAAAAGAAGACATATCCAATTCAGAGACTGCCTTCGGCATATAGTCCGACAAGTCTATCAAGCACTCCTTCATTACTGTAACAATCAATGAATCAATTGATTTCATTGGATTATTCCCTGCTGACACCACTTCTGCAATAGGTGAATAATCGCGCAAGAAAGCTGCAGCCATCGGGCCACAGCAATCATCCGTCTTGGTGAGTACCAGTATTTTCATGACTTTTGTTTTGCAGTGCAAAAATAAACGAAAACAGTAAAATGCAGATTTTTGAAATAAAAAAATCGTCAATTCATGGCGTTTTATTATTTTTGCACCCTAAAAATTAAGTATCAAAATATTTATATATGGGAAGAGCATTTGAATACCGCAAAGCGGCCAAGCTGAAAAGATGGGGACACATGTCAAGAGTGTTCCCGAAACTCGGAAAACTGATCACCATTGCTGCCAAGGAAGGCGGTCCTGACCCGGACATGAACCCTAAACTCCGCCAGGCCATCCAAAACGCCAAGGCCGAGAACATGCCTAAGGACAACATCGATGCCGCCATCAAGCGCGCCACCGATAAGGACGCCGCCAACCTCGTGGAAATCACCTACGAAGGCAAAGGCCCCTTCGGCATCCAATGCATGGTGGAATGCGCAACCGATAACACCACGCGTACCGTGGCCAATGTGAAGTCGTACTTCAACAAGTGCGGCGGCTCGTTCCTGCCCATCGGCTCACTGGAATTCATGTTCACCCGCAAGGCTGTCTTCGAGATCGAGATGCCAGCCGGCATGGACAAGGACGAACTGGAGCTTGAGCTCATCGACTTCGGCCTGGACGAAATCGTGACCGAGACCGACGAAGAGGAAGGCACCACCACGACCACCGTCTACACTGCCTGGACCGACTATGGCACCATGCACGACGCCCTCGAAGAGCGCAAGATCAACATCGTGAAGGCCAACCTTCAACGCTTCCCCAACCAAACCGTCAGCTTCACCGACGAACAGATGGTGGAAATCGAGAAGTTCCTCGACAAACTCGATGAGGACGAAGACGTGCAAGCCGTCTACACCAATATGGAATAAAAACATATTGCCATGAGTTGGACTGAATCATTAGGCGAAAAGTTATCCACTTTCGCTAAAGAAGAATTCAACTACAAGGAGACAAAAGACGTCAGTGATGCTTCCCAAATCGACTTGGGAGTATCGGGGCTATACATGGAAGCCTCCGTCATCTATCTAGAGATCAAGAACGTGCCCTACATCCTTAAAGAGCACGGTAGGCGAAAAATGGCACAAGCCTACACGATGGTTTCGGAAGTGCTAAACGCCATCGCCGAACACACGGGGGCTTTCGTCAATAGCTATGCTCCAGATGCTTTCCTCATGGTGTATCCCGGCAAGGAGGAGACCTTCCATGAAGCCGTCAAAGGCGCCTTGAAGGTGGCCCACGCACTCAGCGAGGACTTCAAAAGCCAGTTCGACGCCATCTCCGGCTTTGAATTCTCAATGGGTATCGACCACGGGCACATTATGGGCACCAAGACCCTTTCAGATAATGGCACAGAGCACATCGCTTGGTTTGGCTCTTGCGTCTATAAGGCCATGCGCATCTGCAAGGAATCCGCACGACCGTTCTATATAGGCGTGTCGGGCAGCATCTACCATAACCTTGGCGAGGACCTTCGCACCACAACGAAACGCATCCTCGGCATCAAAAAAAGCGTAGAAATCTGGACCAAGGTGACGTACCAATACGACAATGTCAAAAAGCACCTCTATCAAACCAACCATAAGATTTCGCTCGACGAAGCGTAATAAATTGGCATAAGGTTGCGTTTTTCTCATAAAAATCGCATAACTTTGCGACTGGAAAAACGATTACCATCCTAATGAGGTTTACTTTTAGGCATTTATTCATTATCTTATTGATTTTCATATCAACAGCCGTTTCTTCTTCCCTCTTTGGGCAAGGAAGATACGGCTTTTTCACACCAAAAATCGACTCCATTTGCCTCAGCACCCTCGAACTCATCCGCATCAAGCAATCTCTCATGGCGCAGCAATACCAAGTGGAACAGGACTTGCTTCAGATAGAGAGCACCATCAATGTGATGAACCGACACCTTGAGGAGGCCCAAAGCGAGCACATGGCGATCGACAGCGAGTTGGCAGCCATCAACAGCCTCCTGGACTCGCTCACGCCCAAGCGTCCCGATGGTCCAAGGCCCAAGGAGAACATTATCGATATCCTCAGCAAACGTCTCTCGTTCAACGGAACATACGGACTGAACCTCAACCAACTGGCCCTTTCCAATTGGGCTGCCGGTGGCGAAAATACTTTTGCAGGGAAAGCCTTCGCCAACTTCAGCCTCGTCTACCACATCAGGACGTTTGAGCAAAAGCTGACGGGCAATTTCGCCTTCGGCATCGCACGATTTGCCGACCGACGAGGTGTTGAAAAGCAAGACGACAAAATCGACCTCACGTATGCTCTAACATTCGATAGCAAAACGCAATGGAACCTCTCCATGGTGGCGACCTTCAGCACCCAGTTCGCCAACGGCTACAAATACCCCAACGACTCTACCGTGATTTCGGGGTTCTTCGCCCCTGCCTATCTCACCGTTTCGGCCGGTTATTCATACAAGACCAAGGACGAACACTTCCAAATCTACATGAGCCCCTTGGCCGGTAAGGTCACCTTCGTGATGAACCAGGAACTGGCCGACAAGGGAGCTTTCGGTGTCAAGAAAGGCTACTACGACCAAGACAGCTTGTGGATTCCCGGTGAGAACATCGCCCCTGCCATCGGCGTCAATGTCATCATCAACTACAAGCGTCCCATCTACAAGAACATCACCTACACCACAATGCTCAATACCTTTTACAATTATATTGAGCGTCGCGACGACGACCGCCTGAGACTCGATGTGAACTGGGAAAACACCATCAACTTTTACATCACCAAATACTTGTCGACCATCCTCTTCGTTCACTTGAAATACGACCACAACACCACATTCCCCGTCTATGAGACCATCGAAGGCGTGGAGACTGTCGTCGACAACGTGCCCAAGCTCCAGTTCAAAGAGTCGCTGGGCATAGCATTCATACACAAGTTTTAACCACATGACAAACACCAACTCAATATAAGAACGAGACTTCGAGACACGGGACATGAGGCAAGGTCCATCCCGCGTCTCAAAGTCCCGCGTCTCGCGTCAAAACAAACACTTATGAACATATTAGTTACAGGCTGCAAAGGCCAATTGGGAACAGAGCTGCAAAAAATAGCTGGTGCAGACCACCAGTGGTTTTTCACCGATGTCGACACACTCGACATCTGTAACAAGGCAACTGTGGAAGCTAGTTTTGAAACCAACCATATAGACGCTTGCATCAACTGCGCCGCCTATACCGCCGTCGACAAGGCGGAGGAAGAGCCCGAATTGGCCACCCTCATCAATGCATTTGCACCAAAAGTATTAGCAGATACATGCATGAAGCACAATGCTTTACTCATCCACATCTCTACCGACTATGTCTTCGGTGGCGACGCCGACGAGCCTTACAAGGTGGACGATCCCATCAACCCTCAGTCGGTATATGGCAGCACTAAGGCCGAAGGCGAGCGCCTCATCCGTGAGAGCGGCTGCAATTACATGATTGTGCGCACGGCATGGCTCTACTCCTCCGTGGGAAAGAACTTCGTGAAGACCATGCTCATGCTTGGCGACACCAAAGACGAAATCAACGTGGTGGCCGACCAGAAAGGCTGTCCCACTTGGGCACACGACTTGGCCATAGCTTTGGTCACGTTGCTCAACAAGAACGGCAAGAACGAAGTCCACGAGACCTTCCACTTCACCAACGAGGGGCAAATCACCTGGCACGACTTCGCCACCGCCATCATGGAAATCGGCGGAAAGACTTGCAAGGTGAATCCAATAACGACCGACCAATACCCTACAAAGGCCAAACGACCTGCTTACAGCGTGCTGGATTTGAGCAAGATCAAGGCATACGCTGGGATTGAAATCCCGGATTGGAGGGAGAGTTTGGTGAAATGCATTGAAGAATTGAGCCCCGTAGGGGCGACACACCAATAAGCAGGCGACGTAAGTCCCTGCTTGGCGACGTAAGTCCCTGTCTGGCGACGTAAGTCCCTGTCCGGCGACGTAAGTCCCTGTCCAGCGACGTAAGTCCCTGCAGTAACAGAAAAACACAACAAAACTATATCAATATGGATCCTAAAATCATCGAAAGAGCAAAATCGTGGCTCACAGAGCAATACGACGAAGAAACGAGAAAGAGCGTGCAATACATGCTCGACAACGACCCGAATGAGCTGGTGGAGAGTTTCTACCGCAACCTCGAGTTCGGTACTGGCGGCTTGCGCGGCATCATGGGTGCCGGCACCAACCGCATGAACATCTACACCGTGGCCATGGCCACCCAAGGCTTCGCCAACTACATCAAGATGATGCACCCCGGCAAAAAGGACCTCAGCATCGCCATCTCGTATGACGGTCGCAACAACAGCCCTGCCTTCGCCAACGTCACCGCTGACGTGATGTCGGCCAACGGCATCAAGGTCTACATCTTCGACTGCCTCCGCCCCACCCCCGAGCTTTCATTCGCCGTGCGTGAGCTGAAATGCGACGCTGGCGTGATGGTGACCGCCTCACACAACCCCAAGGAATACAACGGCTACAAGGCCTATTGGAACGACGGAGGTCAGCTGGTCAGCCCACACGACAAGAATGTCATTGCCGAGGTGGAGAAAATCACCGACCCGTCAATGGTGAATTTCAAGCGTAATCCTGAACTGATTACCGTCTTGGGTGAAGAGTTTGACGATATTTATTTAAATAAGGTGTACGGTCTCTCCCTCTCGCTCGACCTCATCAAAAAACACAAAGACCTGAAAATAGTCTACACGCCCATCCACGGCACTGGTCGCCGCTTGGTGCCTGAGATTTTGAAACGCAAAGGTTTCGAAAACGTCTACTGCGTTGAGGAACAGATGGTCGTCGACGGCAACTTCCCCACCGTCAAGTCACCCAATCCCGAGGAACCTGCCGCCATGGCTTTGGCCGTGAAGAAAGCCCAAGAGGTGAATGCCGACCTCGTCATGGCTACTGACCCTGACGCCGACCGCGTAGGCATCGCCGTGAAGGACGACAAGGATGAATTCATCCTGCTCAACGGCAACCAAACCGCCAGCCTCTTTGTCTACTACCTGCTTACCCGCTGGAAGGAATTGGGCAAACTCACCGGAAAAGAGTACATCGTGAAGACCATCGTCACCACAGAACTGTTGTTTGAGATAGCCAAGAAATACAACGTTGACCGCTATGATGTGCTGACCGGCTTCAAATACATCGCCGACAAGATCCTCGAACTCGAAGGCAAGAAGCAGTTCATCGGAGGCGGCGAAGAGAGCTACGGCTACCTCGCTGGCGACTTCGTGCGCGACAAGGACGCTGTCATCGCCACCAGCATGGTGGCCGAGGCCGCTGCTTGGGCTGCCGAGCAAGGCAAGACGCTCTATCAACTGCTCATGGACATCTACAAGGAGTTTGGTCTCTACAAGGAGAAACTCGTCTCGCTGACCAAGAAAGGCATCAGCGGCACCGAGGAAATCAAGGCTTTAATGGCCAAGTTCCGCACCACCCCGCCCACCGTCATCGCTGGCGAGAAGGTCGTCGAGACCCGCGACTACAAGCTGCAGGAGGCCAAAGACCTGGCTACTGGCAAGATCACACCCATCACCCTACCAAAGAGCGATGTGCTGCAGTTCTTCACCGAGAGTGGCTCGAAGATCACCATCCGTCCTTCGGGCACCGAACCTAAGATAAAGTTCTACTTCAGCATGAAAGGCGATACATCTAACGGTCTCGAAGCGGCCATCAAGACGCTTGACACCAAGTTGGAGCAGGCAGCCAAGGAATTGACTGAATAACAAACAGTGAATGCCTCTGCGAGGAATGAAGCAAAACGAAGCAGTCCAGTTTACAAGCATTTACCCTGGATTGCTTCGTTTCGCTCGCAATGACGCAAAGCGACAACAAATAGGCGACAAAAATATTTTTCTTCATTTTTGTTGACCGTATTGAAAAAATGTCTACTTTTGCACCCCGAAAGACGGCGGGATAGCTCAGCAGGTTAGAGCGTCGGATTCATAACCCGGAGGTCATGAGTTCAATTCTCATTCCCGCTACGTGAAAGCAAGATTGGTAACAGTCTTGCTTTTTTCTTTGAAAAAAAGTCTTCCTTTTGAGGCGTATTGTACAAGAAAACCCTTATTTTTGCGGTGACATTACAAACAATGAAGCCTTATGAAGAGATTTGCTTTTTCCGTCATATACGTGTTGTCCATGGCCTTATTGATGGCCTGTGGAAATAATAAGAGCAGTGAAACCGAAATCACGCCGACCGACACTACCTCTGTTGAGGTGACGCCACAAGAGCCGAAACAGAAACAGCATGTCGACGATTACCACGGCATCAAGCCCGCTTCGGTGGACACTATGGAGATGGTGATTGACAGGCATGGTAATGTCGTCGGCCGCTTGGCCAGTAACAACACCAACACGTATACCATCGAAGTGCAAGACGTGACAGAGGTCTCGAAAATCGGCAACAAAATCGTCACCTTCCGCGCCAAAGACGGACAAGGCATTCTCTATACGCGTCGTAAGAATGTCAACATACGCCAACAACCCAACTTGGAATCGACGGTGATTGGCCAGATCTCCTATGACCCCAACTACGTCCCCGAGACATACCCTTGCCTAGGCAAGACCGACGAGTGGTATAAAATCAAGGTAAATGACAAAGTCGGTTACGTGCGTCACGACCTTGTGGAATGGGATGGCATGGACACTTTCTAAGCCCACAGCAGCAAGCCGCCGCAGATAATCAACCCTGTTACAATCAAATCGATAATGCAGAAGCCCATGATGTCTTTTGCATTAAGCTTTGCTATGGCCAAAGCAGGCAAAGCCCAGAACGGCTGGATGAGGTTGGTCCAGGCGTCACCCCATGATATGGCCATGCCCGTCAGACCGGGAGCCACACCCAAGGCCGCACCTGCCGTAAACATAATCGGTGCTTGGATGGCCCAGTGACCGCCTCCCGACGGCACAAACATGTTGAGGATGGCCGCGCAGAAGAATGTAAACAACGGATAGGTCTTTGGCGTGGAAATAGACACACATGCATTGCTGATGACCTCACCCAAACAGATGCCCGAGGCTCCCACGCCCGTGATGATGCCCATGATACCTGCATAGAACGGGAACTGCAACAAGATGCCTGCCGCACCACCCACTGACTTACCGAAGGCTTTGACATAAGCCAACGGCGTGCCATGCAAGATGACACCCAAAAACAGGAACAGCATGATGACCGCACCCAGGTCAAAGCTGCCGCCTTTGATAAACAGTTTAATGACCAGATAGGTCAAGCCCAATAAAGCGATGATCCATGAGAGCACACGGCTGTTTTCAAGCTTTTCGGCGGGTGTCGTGGCCTTCGGCGCAGGCTTGGGTTCTTCCTCAAACAGCAACGAAGGCTCGATGGCCACCACATGCTCGCCTTTAGGATGCATCAGCGCGTTGACCACCACAATAGCTACGATGACCACTGCCACCATGATGAGGTTCTGATAGGTCAGGATGGTCTCACTGACGGGTATGGGTTGGGTGAGTGTGCCATTGGTAACCTTCTCGAGATTGGATTCCATCGATGCCATCGTCAACGGGATGGAACCCGAAAGACCAGCATGCCACACCACGAAGCCACTGTAAGCAGATGCGATGAGCAGACGATAGTCGACACCACGCAGTTTCTTGGCGATTTCCTTGGCAAAGATAACGCCTACGATGAGGCCGAAGCCCCAATTAAGCCAGCATGCCAGGGCCGAGATGCCCGTCACTAAAGCGATGGCTCCAGCTGGCGTCTTGGGCAAACCCGCCAAAGCACTGATGCCTTTCTTGATGGACGGTGCCGCTGCCAATGCAGATCCTGTCACAAGGACCAAAGCCATCTGCATGGCGAAAGCTAAAAGCGACCAAACACCGTTGCCCCAATGCTCGACCACTTCTAGGGGGGTCTGCTTGCATATCGGCATGGCAATAATGAAGGCCAAGAGGGTCAACACCACAGCAAAAATGAAAGGCTCTGGAAGGTATTTTTGAACAAGTTTAACGCAAAAACGGATGATTTTCTGGAACATTTGGGATTTAAGAATTAAAGATTCAAAATTAAAAATTTGTCATGCCCGTATTATACTCTACTTCTTCCAAGAACAACGCACGAGCAGGCACGGAGGTGCCGGCCTCGCAGCGGTCCTTACGTTCGATGACGGCACGAAACTCCTCCAAAGTCATTCGTCCCTTCCCTACCTCTAACAATGTGCCTACGATGGCTCGCACCATGTTGCGCAGGAAACGGTCTGCCTTGATGCGGAACACCAACAGCCCGTCCTGTTCAAACCAACGCGCCTCCATAATCTTGCAGTTGTTGGTCTTCACCTGGGTATGCACCTTCGAGAAACTCGTGAAATCCTTGTAATCAAAGAGCATATCAGCGGCTTCCTGCATCTTCTCCACATCCAGATCTCCATAAAGGAAATAGGCATCGTTGATATGGAAGGGATTCTTGATGCGGGTGATGTAATAGTGATAGGTTCGCGCGACAGCGTCGAAGCGGGCGTGCATCTCTGGGTCGACTTGCCATATCCTAAAGATGACGATGTCCTCAGGAAGAAACGCATTCATCTGACGGGCAAGCGATTCAGCATCTGCAATCTCCTTGTCGAAGTCAAAATGGGCATAATAATTCCTTGCATGCACCCCCGTATCGGTACGGCCGCAACCTGTGACAGAGACTGGTTGCCCAAGCTTTAGGCTCAAGCATTGCTCCAAGGTCTCCTGCACGCTCTCGGAGTGCGGCTGAATCTGGTAGCCATGGTATCGGCTACCATTGTAGGCCAGATGGATGAAATATCGAGGCATTAGTCTGTTAAATCGTGCAAAAATACGGAATTTTAGTGTACGGCTGCCATAATATGACAGACCTACAAACCAAAAATCCCTATTTTTGCACTTCGATTTCACCGATATGAACATCTTATACCAACTCAACGACGAAGACTGCTTCTTCCCGCCAGCCGACCGTGCCAACGACGAGGGCTTGCTGGCCTTTGGTGGCGACCTCTCGCCTCAGCGCCTCATCGTGGCCTATGCCAATGGCATCTTTCCATGGTATAATGAGGACGAGCCTCTATTGTGGTGGTCGCTCGACCCGCGGCTCATCATCCGCCCAGGTGAGATGAGGGTGAGCAAATCGTTACGACGCACATTGCGGTCGGGAAAGTTCGAGGTGAGGATGGACACCAACTTCCGCGAGGTGATGTTGCATTGCGCTGAAACCCCGCGCAAGGACCAAGACGGCACGTGGATCCAGGACGAGATGGTAGAAGCCTATTGCGAGCTTCACGACTTGGGCATCGCCCATTCCTTCGAAACCTACCAAAAAGGCGAATTGGTTGGGGGCCTTTACGGCATCTCTCTAGGACAGGCTTTCTTTGGCGAGTCGATGTTCCATACTGTCACCGATGCCTCGAAGGTGGCTTTCTACCACCTGCACCTTTTCCTGCAAGAGCACGGCTTTAAGCTTATCGACTGCCAACAAGAGACCCACCATCTAATGAGTTTGGGGGCGTATGCCATACCGCGCAGCGAATTCCTGAAAGAACTCAAGGTGGTGACCGCTGAAGCCACCCTGGTCGGCAACTGGGGCACGGAGGAAATCGAGCCCTTGTACCTCAACATCCACCAACCCGAGAAACTGCAGTTCAGGGCTTACAACATGGATGAAGACGTCTCCTTGTCAGATGATTGACAACGACTTAAATATCTTTCCTCATCTTCTCTTCCGTTTTTCAACAATTTTCGTTGGGATTTCAAGGAAATTTCGTATCTTTGCAACCAATTCGGAGCAGGGCAAAACCATGCTCTTATTGTTTCACCAAATCACCTTTTATGGATTCACAAGAAGGAATCAACGTCAATGTCAACTCTGAGATCGGAAAACTCCAGCACGTGCTCATTCACATGCCCGGTCCCGAGTTGGAAAAAGTGACCCCCGAAAACGCCCATACCTTCCTCTTTAGCGACATATTGAATATGCAAGTCGCACAAAAGGAATACGGATATTTCAAAAGAGTATTACAAAAAGTAACGCAGGTGCACGAGGTTGCCGACCTGCTCACCGACATCTTGCACGATGAGAACGTCAAGAACAGCCTAGTAGAACGCATCTGTAAGGTTGAAGACAAAGGCTTCTTGGCTGCCTACCTCAAGGCATTGCCTGCAGAGGACCTCTCGCGTCAGCTGATTGAAGGTGTACGTCTCGAAGATGTCACATTCATCGATAATGACCCGTATGCCCTGTTGCCTATCCCCAACCTCTTCTTCATGCGCGACGCTTCGTTTACGATGTTCGACAACATTATGATCAGCAACATGGCCACCACAGTGCGTGCCCGCGAGTGCATCATCCTCAATAGTGTTTACAACCTGCATCCCTTGTTTGACACCAAGGTGATTAACCCTGCGCTTAACTACGACACCCACGGCGAGGGCACAGTGGAAGGTGGCGACGTTCAGATTATCCGCGACAACGTGGTAATTTGCGGTCTCGGCTCACGCACCAACATGCACGGCGTAGAGGCATTGGTCGAACATTTGAAGACCAAAGAGGGTGTGAAACATCTCATCTTCCAGGAACTGCCCTTAGAGCCCGAGTCGTTCATCCATCTCGACATGGTGTTCACCATGCTCGATGTCGATA
>Ga0247609_10002106_pt1 | contig 21824 bp, 19 predicted proteins | sample 172DNAGHGlowgp2_FD_193487 | JGI IMG/M metagenome (GOLD analysis project Ga0247609, IMG submission 193487) | Sheep rumen microbial communities from Palmerston North, Manawatu-Wanganui, New Zealand - 1728 DNA GHGlow gp2 | ecosystem: Host-associated > Mammals > Digestive system > Stomach > Rumen ...
TTCCGCAAAAAGAAGAATTACGGCAACCTCATTGGCCTGTGTATGGTGCCGCTGCTCTGGTTTGTCCTGATCTACGGCTCCACCATCGGATTCGAGAAACTGGAAGTGAACCAGCAGACCTACACCTCGCCAGACCTGCCTGCCGCCTTCGACGGTTACAGGATTGTGCTCTTTTCCGATGCACATGTCGGCTCCTACAAGGGGCGTCAGCATATCCTCCAAAATGCCATCGACAAGATCAACGCCCAGCATCCTGACCTGATTGTCTATACGGGCGACCTCCAAAACACCCAACCACAGGACATTTACGAACACATGGACCTTCTCTCGTCGTTAAAGGCGAAGGATGGTGTCTATTCCGTGCTTGGCAACCACGATTATGCGATGTATATCGACGCTGACGAGGCCCGGAAGGTGGCGAATAATCGCGAGGTGGTCAGTCTGGAAAAACAGATGGGCTGGACGCTGCTGCGCAATGAGCATCGTACGATTGAAAGAGGCAAAGATCATATCATCCTCGCCGGTATGGAGAATGACGGCGACGGGAAGAAGTTCCCGCAACTCGGCAATATCAACAAGACCCTGAAGGGTGTCAAGAAGGATGATTTCATCCTGCTGCTCGAACACGATCCTTCTTCCTGGCGACGGAAGATCATCCCTGACGGACGCGCCCAACTGACGTTGAGCGGCCATACCCACAAGATGCAGTTCACGCTTTTCGGCTGGTGTCCGATGTCTGTAACGGGTAAGGAATTCTACGACTGGTACACGGAGGGCTCCCAGTCCCTCTTCGTCACGGCAGGTGTAGGCGGTCTCATCCCCTTCCGCTTCGATGCCCCCGGCGAAATCGTCGTCCTTACCCTGAAAAGATAGGGCAGATAATATTCAAAGGAAGGTAAGCCGCGAAGTAGTGAAACTCGTCAACTTCATTACGGCAACCAGACGGACGGACAAGAAGGAGTTCAACGGCAAACGCTACATCAAGATATAAAGAAAACGACTGCGCCACTTTGGAGTGATGCAGTCGCCGTATGGAGTGAAAGAAACCAAGCGGCAAAGTCGAATTGCTCATCATCACACAGATGCCACCGTTCCGCACATCGTGGCTCTACTTGGCTTCTCCTTTTGACACTACAAAGATAGACATTTTTCTCTTATCTTCCAAATAATTCTCGAATTATTTCTTTTTTTTCCAAGAATAATGTTGATATGACTCATTCTAAATTAAAATAAATGTGCTATTATTTGGTAGATTGCGAAATAGTTCTTATCTTTGCACAAACTAAAATGAAATGAACAATGACATTCTTGAATCAGTTTCACAAGGAGGCTATGGAGCGTACGATGCGGAAGATCGAAGAATCAAAGAAATCTCCGATGAACTCCAAAGACTTTGCCGATTACATGAGGCGCAACCTCGAACAGGCCAAGAAGATAGAGGCCGCTTCGAAATTGAGCAACGTGTAGCCGAACAATACGCCAAATCTGTGGGGATGTGGATCCTTCGATGTTATCGATGGATTCTTCACCTGCTTATATCATCCAGCGTGTTATGGAACACGGTCAGATGAACGACTGGCGACTCATTAATCGATACTATGGACTCGACAGAATTGTTGAGGAATGCAAGCAACTACGGACGCTTGACCCCGTTTGTCTGTCATTCATAACCACTATCTCACATACCAAAGAGGAGGATTATAGATGCTATCACTTCAGACAGTCCTACCCGACACCCTGGAACTCAGAAGCCGACATTCTCGCTGGTAGCGAGAATAGTTCCCGAAAAAAGTATTAATAGTTTTGTTTGTTACTATTAATAGTAGCAATTGCTAGCATTAATGGTAGCAATTATTCCCAGCGTGGGAATACTTTTTTCCCAGGCTGGGAACATTTGCGCCCTAGGCAGGCCGCAAAAATTTCCTGGTTAGGGAGCAAAAAAGGCCACACTACCCCCCAATTTATCAAAGTGCCGATAAACTCAGGCAATCTACTGGGGTGGGTGTTGCAAAAACACTCACCCCAAGACCTAACCAAAGACTCACCCTCACACTCACCCCTTAGTCTGATACGCATTTTGTCAAAGAAACTGTTAATTTACAGATTTTAACACGAATTTAAAGGCAAAAACTTGCAAACCGCATTTTTATTTTGTACCTTTGCGCCATAAATGGCGCGATACTGCTCACGCTCGGCAATTGGTGCAAGCACCATTGCTCTTGCTTAATCGCAGCATTGCACCTCGAAAAAAGGCGTGACGCTGTGAGAAACACTTACAAGCCAATCTAGCCTAACCAGTAAACATCTATTTATGCGTAAAGATCTTACCATTCTCGGTGAGGCTCTTGGAGCCTCGCAGGAAGGAATGCTCGCAGTCGAGCAGTTCCTCAAAGACAATTACCTCTTCCGCTTCAACGAACTGAGCGGGAAGGTAGAGTATGTAACCTTGCCGTCAGACGATAAACCCGTCTGGCGTGTGCTGACACAGAAGGCGCTGAACAGCATCATCATCCGTGCCAAACGTGAACAAATCTGCGAAAAAGGCAGTCCGAAGACGGACATTGTCGAGTTTGTGCAGTCTGACGAAGTGGAGACGTTCAATCCCATCCAGGATTATCTCACCCATCTCCCTCAGTGGGACGGACAGAACCATGTAGCCCACCTCTTTGGGCGTCTGCCTGGGGTGAGTACAGAGCAGTTGGACTTTCTTTCTGTCTGGATTCGCTCTGCTGTGGCCCACTGGCTTCAAATGGATACGCTTCATGGCAATGAGTGCGTGCCTACGCTGATTGGTGCTCAGGGTTGCGGAAAGACTACTTTTGTGGCCAGACTGCTACCTCCGGAACTTCGTGTCTATTTCTTGGATCACCTGAACCTGTCGAATAAGTTCGATAAGGAGATGGCGCTGACAAACAATCTGATTGTCAACCTCGATGAGTTGGACGCTATTCGTCCCTCCCAGCATGCTGCCTTGAAGCAGACACTCTCTAAGAGTAAGGTCAACGGACGCCCCATCTATGGTGCCTCTCAGGATGACCGTCCTCGCTATGCTTCGTTTGTGGCAACCACCAACAATCCCCATCCGCTGTCGGATGCTACGGGTAGTCGTCGGTATATCTGCCTGACGATTCCTGAAGGGCAGTTTATTGACAACACGGGTGAGATTGACTATGAGCAACTCTATGCGCAGGTGGTTCATGAGATCAACGACTTGAAGGCGCCTTTCTGGTTTAACAATGATCAGGTGGCACGTATTCAGGAGTTGAACCTGAACTATCTGGAACAGAAGGACATTGCCGAAGTTGTTGAAGCCTGTATCCGCAAACCCAAGGAGGGAGAACAGGGCATTCGTATGAAGAGCGGCGAGATTGTTGACTTGATTCGTCGCGAGTATCCTTCCATCAAGAACAACCACAGCACCAAGATTCATCTTGGAATGGCGATGAAGGAACTCGGTTTCGAGGGCAAGTCTCACGGCAATCAGACCTATTACAGGGTGATTCCCTTGCAAGCAGCCTAAGCCAATGGGTGTATGTTAGGGTGAGTGTCAGGTTGAGTGTCGGGGTGGGTGTTCAAGCAACACTCACCCCTTTGCTTTCTGAGAATTATAAGGCGTTTCGAGCAAACAGGGTGAGTCAAGACAGTATAAGGGCATCAATTCTGATGCCCCTCAATTTCTGTTTCACTTCTTCCTTTACCACAGATTTCTCTTTGGAACGTAGGTCTTATGCCCGTTGCTATTGTAGTAGTACTGTCCACCTCGTGAGCCTGTATGGATGGTGTGGCCTGCTCCATAGTTGTAAGCACCGCTCGAATAATCCCTGGCCCGATAGCCAGTTGAACCTGTAAAGAGATTGCTGTTGCCTTTGGTAGAGAAATTGTCCCAATTCGTGTTGTTAGGCATCGTGCGTACATGGCTCTGAACGTAAGTTCCATTACTGCGAGTGTAACCACTAACCGTAGTCGTGTTGTAATTCACTGTGCTTGGGACGCTGTAAGTCACTTTAGGGACATTGTAACTCACCGAAGGAACACTAGAGGAACTGTACGAATTCAGAAAATTATTAATATCCCGACTTGTAATTGATGAGAACTGTGCAAAACTTGCAGTTGACATTGCCACGAGGGCGACCATTGTAAGAACTAACTTTTTCATTTTACTTCGAATTTTAAAATATTACTATTTGTTCGTTGTTTACATCTTATTATACCTTAAATGGTGGAAAGGTAAACATGATCTCTTTAATTTTTACGATAGCATAGCTTTTATCAGGAACCCTCCAACTGTACCGACTATGGCGTACACCCATGCTTTCTTGTTGAACTCTTCTAATTCCAACATTTTGCAAATGCCCTCACACACTGCGATATAAATCGCACAACTAATAATAAATCCCATAATTCTTTCGTTTTTAAATTTGTTATTTGTTTGTTGTTTACATCCATTTATACCCGAATTGGCAAAAAGGTAAACAGTAAAATGAAGATTTTTCTAGAAAAAAATATTTATTTATTTTTTATTTTGTATTTTTGCGGCATAATGATAACAAGAAAGTTCCTGTTTATAGTGTGTTTGTATTTCTGGGTGATTCAATTCTCCTTTGCTCAGAAAACTATTTCCTGTGACATTGACTCTATCGATTTAGAAGAAGCCTATTTGGATTCTGCTTTCAATGCAGAAAAGATAGGGGATTATCTATCTGCAGTAAAATATGCAGAAAAATGTGTGATGGTAAGCAAAGACACAGCTAATATTATTGATGATGGGCTTTTTTTTGAATATAACTTCTTAGTTGAGTTTTACGCTAAAGCAGGTATGTGGGATAAAGCCTTAAGACTTCAAAAGCGTAGAGTGGATTACTGGGAAAACGAATATAAAGAGTCTGCTCAGAACGAATATGCATATTTCATGATGTTTCGGCTATGGACTCAGCTTTTGAGCTTGTCTGGTGCCCACAAAGTCGCAATTCGCGAAATAACAAATTTTATAAATGTGACGAAACTAAATCAAATATATATTGATGGCATTACTAGCGATATTGCTGATTGTTATTATAATATAAGGGACTATCATAAGGCTCAACAACATTATGAGAAGGTTGGAAACAAATATGGAATAGCAAAATCATTAGCTGCTCAAGGAGATTATCAGAAAGCAATTGTTCTTATGAAAGAACTTATTGAAGACAGACAAAAGCGCAATTACATTGTGATAAGTCTTGATATCGAACAGGAAAACGGCCCATACGACACATATTTATGCGATCTTGCTGCTTATTTTAATAAGACTGAGCAATATGACAGTGCCTTAACTTGGGAGAACAAGCATCAAATCCCATCCCGTTTTGAGATGGCAAGATCTTATTATAATATAGGTGAAGCTTATGCAGGAAAAAATCAATTAGATAGTGCAATCTATTATATTAATAAGGCAAAAGAAATTTATAGGATACAACGTCAAAATAGACAATATTCAATCACGTTATCCAAACTGCTATCATATTACACTGCCATAGGCATTCAAAACGAGGCAGAATTATACGCTTCAGATCTTGTACAATCTGCAAGAACTGATTTAATATCTTCTTTTTCAGATCTCACATATGCCGAAAGGTCTAAATATGTTGAATTATATTCAAACCTATTAGGCGAAAACCTATTAAAGTTCACATATAACTTCCCAACAGACAAATTAATTTCATTGACATATGATGCTTTATTATTAACTAAAGGAGCCTTGCTTAATTCAGAATATAGCATAAAACGTGTAATTAACGAAAGCAATGATGCCAATTTGACTAGGATTTGGGAAGAACTCTGTGTCAACAGGTATATTTTGGAAAAACAATTAAGAAGTGATTCTCATTCTAAAGATAGTCATATCGATTCACTACAAAACGTAATTTATAGTTTAGAGGATTCGCTTCTGCTCAAATGCAAAGATTACGGCATTCTCTCAAAAAGTATGAATTTGAAATGGAACGACATTCAAAAAGAGCTCTCAAAAGAAGATATTGCGATTGAATTCTTGCAGATTCCCATTAATAAAGATAGCGTGATATATGCAGCTCTAACATTGCGTAGAGATTCAAACAATCCCGAGTTGACTCTACTCTTTGATGAAAAGAAATTAAAACTGGTTTCTGATACATTATATTATCAGTGTGATGACATGACAAATCTTGTTTGGACTCCATTACAACCGGAGTTAGAAGGAATCAAGAATATTTATTTTTCTCCATCAGGTGCATTATATAATATAGGTATAGAGTATTTGCCCGGGATGGAGGATTATAACATCTATCGTTTGTCTTCTACTCGTGAATTAGTAAATAAGAAAGACATGAATGTAAATAATCGTGCTGTTTTATATGGCGGATTAGATTACTATGCACCTATTGACACGCCAAGCTCTACAAAAAGCCCAACCATCACAAATGAACCATATAAAGAACGGGCCAATGTTAGGGGTATGGGATTACGTGGAGGTAAAGAATACCTCAAACACACAAAAATAGAAGTAGACAGGATCGGTGAGGAATTGAATAAAGCAAAATGGATATGCATGTTGGATACTGCATCATTGGGAACAGAAGAATCATTTAAGAGATTGTCTGGGAGAAAGAATAACATCATGCATATTGCAACTCATGGGTTCTACTACACCAAAGAAGAGGCAGATAACATAAGTTATCAATTTATGCTTTTAGATAATCAAAAGGTGTCTGCTGAAGATAAAGCCCTAACCCGTACAGGACTAATAATGTCAGGGGCTAATCATATTTTGGAAGGTGAAGAATTGCCAGATAACGTAGAAGACGGTATTTTAACGGCTAAGGAAATTGCAGATGTGGATTTGCGAGAGTTAGATTTGGTCGTGCTATCAGCTTGTCAGACTGGGCTAGGTGATATCTCTCAGGGAGAAGGTGTATTTGGTTTACAGCGTGGCTTCAAAAAAGCTGGTGCAAATAGTATCTTAATGAGTTTGTGGGAAGTCAATGATGAAGCGACCCAGATTTTGATGACTCAATTTTATAAGAATCTTGTTTCTGGCCAGTCAAAACGACAATCTCTCCAATCTGCTCAAAGATACTTACGAGAATATAATGCTGGACAATATGACAAGCCTGAGTATTGGGCTGCATTTATATTGCTGGACGGTATAGAAAAGAATTAAGGGCATCTTTTTTGATGCCCCTCTTCCTAAATCTTGCTTTACCACAGGTTTCTCTTTGGAACGTAGGCCTTATGTCCGTTGCTATTGTAATAGAACTGCCCGCCTCTTGAACCAGTATGGATGGTGTGGCCTGCTCCATAATTGTAAGCACCGCTCGAATAATCTCTGGCACGATAGCCGGTTGAACCAGTAAAGGGATTGCTGTTGCCCCTAGTGGAGAAATTGTCCCAGTTCGTGTTGTTGGGCATCGTACGGACATGACTCTGAACGTAAGTTCCGTTACTGCGAGTGTAACCACTAACAGTTGTTGTGTTGTAGTTCACAGTGCTTGGAACGCTGTAAGTAACACTTGGTACACTGTAACTCACCGAAGGAACACTGTATGACACACTTGGAACGCTGTAAGAAGAAAAGTAATCGTTAACAGCTTTCTCTATCATCTGTAATTCTGAAGAGGAGAACTGTGCAAAACTTGTTGTAGCCATTGCCACGAGGGCGACCAATGTAAGAACTAACTTTTTCATTTTACTTTGAATTTAAATTGTTACTAATTTGTTGTTGTTTACGTCTATTAATACCGCCAAAAGCGAAAAGGTAAACAAGAAAGATAGAAAAGAATGAAGATTTCTTTGAGATTCTATTATTTTATTGTATTTTTGCGTAATGAATTCAGAAATGGATTGAGATATTTTATATATGGTAGAAAAGAATGAGTCGCTGGCATTATATTAATAGAATGATATGAAGAAACATGTAAAATTCTTGGTATTCTTCTTTTTCTTCTTGGCATTGTTAAGAGTGAATGCCCAGAAGACTATTAATATTGGAGCAATAATTGAAGATGACAAATTCTTATGGACATTGGAATCAATGGACCTATATTCTGATAGTACCATAATTACATGGAAGGTCAAAACCAAGGTACCTAAGATTCGAATGCAATTACCGCAACATGTACAAATAAAAGACTTAAACTCTGGAAACATTTTCCAATCATCACTTATTGGGGAAAAAGTCGACTCAAAGGATACAGCAATTATTAAACGTAAATTTGAGTTTCAAAGGTTCACGACATGCTTTCCCGCAATAAATGATTCTGCGGTTATATCTATCCATGTTACGCCATATATTTATATTGATTCACTACATTTAGCATCAGATTTTTTGTTTTGTGATGTTCACAAATATAAGACACCTGTTTATAATCATGTTCCTTTGCTATCAAAGAAAGATTCCGTTGATTATTCTAATGAACTATATCGGCAAGGAATAGACCATTACAACAAAAAACTCTATCAGTTTGCTATTATTTCATTTGAAAAAGCGTTGGAGATTGAACGTCAGCTACGTGACTGGAATGTCTATTTATATCATGGCGATGATTTCAATGAGAGTCTTTGGTTGGCAAATTGCTATTACAAGTTAGGGCTAACTGGCGAAGCAAAAAAAATATGTAGTGATTACTTCGTTGAACCTTATGACAAAGCGTTAAGAAGTAAAGCAGATTCTTTGTCAATGATATCAGATACGATTTATGACCATCCAAAATTGAATGCCCTAAAGGAAATATGTGTTTTAGACTCATTACACATAGGTAGAAACAGTTTCAGATATGCGGAGTCTCTGTATGATTTAGGAAAGCAATATTCGATAATGCGCGAGTTTAGAATAGCGAAACAGACATTAGAAAAAGCAAAAAATATTATTGTAGAAAAGTATAAAGAAAAGAATTGGCTGATTTCACACATTTACAGAGAACTCGCCATTATTTCACATGAAGAAAATGATATATTATCAGCTATACGATATATAAAAAAGAGCTTGATAGAAGAAAGAGAAACAACTCCAATAATTGAAGATAGCAACATGGCAGATAATTATAAATCTTTGGCTAATTACTATTCAGAAGTCGGTGATTGGGAAAATGGTCTTAAAACGATGGAGATGCTAGTAAAATATTGGAATGACCTTTATGAAAATGATCCTAATAAAATATTTTGGTCATTAAGTTCGTTTTCTTGGGACACCCGTTCTGCATATAATGAAATACTCTCTAATTATGCCTACTATCTTAACTCTGCAGGCTATCCCAAACTTGCATTGAGAATAGCGCAAAAATGCGACTACATATCAGATAAACAAATTGGCTTATATTATCAGAGTTTGGGAGATTATAATACTGCTTTAAAATATTTTGAAAAGGATAAGAAAGACTTTCTATCCATTTCTTCTGATGATGGGTACTCAAGCGCATTCTTAGATTGCCAAAATTCTATAGCAGTTGCTCAAGCGGCTATAGGCAATATTAAAAAAGCAATAGACATCCAAAGAGATATTGTCCAAAGGAGTGATTCTATAACAAAAAGATCGTCTGAGATACTGGGCCAATGGGAAGCAGGTTACCCTACCTATGCTAGTTATCTTTCAAACCTTGCAAGGTTTTATAATCTTGATAGTCAATTTGACAGTGCACTAGTTTGTGAGAAGAAGAGTCTTGAAATAAAAAATAAATATTCTCCCATAAATAGTGAGGTTGCATATTCTTATATGAATATAGGCTATTCATATGCTGGGTTAGAATCATGGGATAAAGCCTTGACAAATGCATATAAAGCTTTCAAAATATATGGACAGAACAAAGATCCAAAATTTTATCTTCGTTCATTATCCATTTTGGCAAACTGTTACTATCATCTCCATGATTATGCAAATTTGGAGAAAAGTGTTATTTCAATGGAAGATGTTGCGAATCAAGATCTTCTTAATTCATTGCAAGACCTTACATATTATGAGCGATCCAGATTTATTGAGAAGTATTCTGGAGTACTTAATACTCAGATTCCCATGTACGCATATTACACTAAATCTGATACATTAGCTTCTGTGACCTATAATACATGTCTGACAATAAAGGGGGCTTTACTTAGTTCAGAAAATAGCGTAAAAAGAATTATACAAGAAAGCAAAGATTACGAACTAAAAGATCTATGGGAGGAGTTAAGGGCGGATAAATATATTTTGAGTAAGCAATTAGAAAAGGATTCTTTAGACAGACGACTAAATACTGATTCTTTGCAGAATGTGATATATAACTTGGAGGACTCTCTTATTTTAAAGTGTAAAGGGTACGATGATATAACAAAAAGTATGAAACTGAAATGGCAAGATGTTCAAAGGACTCTTCATCCTGAAGATGTTGCCATCGAGTTTTTGTCATTTCCTATTAATAACGACAGCGTGATGTATGTTGCTCTAACCCTACGTAAAGAATCTAAATCTCCTAAGTTGATCACTCTGTTTGAGGAGAAACAGCTTAAGAACGTTTCTGATACCTTATATTATCAATGCAAAGCCATGACTGATCTAATCTGGTGCCCATTGTTGCCTGAACTAAAAGGAATAAAGAATATATATTTCTCCCCAACTAGTGTTCTATATAATATAGGTATAGAGTACTTACCAGAGATGGAAGATTACAACATCTATCGTTTGTCTTCTACTCGTGAGTTGGTGAATAGAAGAGACATAAACGAGAATAATCGTGCAGTCTTATATGGTGGATTAGATTATGATGCAAAACTTGACACATTAAGCCAAAGCAGAAGCCGAACAAGATTTAATGAACAGTTTATAGATCATTCTGATGTTCGAAACATGAAATATCGAGGAGGCCAAGAGAACTTAACTCACACGTTGGATGAAGTGGAACAGATTGAAAAGGAACTCAAAAAAACTCAATGGCAGTGTCTTTTGGATACCCTATCTTTGGGAACGGAGGAGTCCTTCAAATCTTTATCAGGTAAGATAATAAATACATTACACATTGCGACTCACGGATTTTATTATACTCCAGAGGAATCCGATAATATTGGCTATGATTTTCTTTTGCCTAATGATCAGACGTCTGCTGAAGACAAATCCTTATCTCGCTCTGGATTGCTGATGTCGGGAGCTAATCATATTCTTGATGGTGATTCTATTCCAGAAGATGTTGAAGATGGTATTTTAACAGCTAAGGAAATAGCAGATGTTGATTTTCGTGGTCTTGACTTGGTAGTTTTATCTGCTTGTCAAACTGGACTTGGGGATATTTCTCAGGGTGAGGGCGTATTTGGTTTGCAGCGTGGCTTCAAAAAAGCTGGAGCAAATTCTATTTTAATGAGTCTATGGGAGGTTAATGACGAAGCTACCCAAATATTGATGACTCAATTCTATAAGAATCTTGTTTCTGGTCAATCAAAGCGCCAGTCTCTCCGTTCTGCTCAGAAATACTTACGGGAATATAATAATGGCTGCTTTAACGAGCCAAAGTACTGGGCTGCATTTATATTGTTGGATGGTATAGAAAAGAATTAAGGGCATCTTTTCTGATGCCCTTTCTTCCTATATCTTGCTGTTACCATAGGTTCCTCTTTGGAACATAGGTTTTGTTGCCATTGCTATTGTAGTAATACTGTCCTCCGCGTGAACCAGTATGGATGGTGTGGCCTGCTCCATAATTGTATGCGCCGCTCGAATAATCCCTGGCACGATAGCCGGTTGAACCTGTAAAGGGATTGCTGTTGCCTTTGGTGGAGAAATTGTCCCAGTTCGTATTGTTGGGCATTGTGCGGACGTGACTCTGAACGTAAGTTCCGTTACTGCGGGTGTAACCACTGACCGTAGTCGTGTTGTAATTCACTGTGCTTGGGACGCTGTAAGTCACTTTAGGGACATTGTAACTCACTGAAGGGACACTAGAGGAACTGTACGAGTTCAGGAAATTATTAATATCCCGACTTGTAATTGATGAGAACTGTGCAAAACTTGTTGTTGCCATTGCCACGAGGGCTACCATTGTAAGAACTAACTTTTTCATTTTACTTTGAATTTAAATTGTTACTATTTGTTTGTTGTTTACATCTTATAATACCTATATTGGCAAAAAGGTAAACAGTAAAATGAAGTTTTTTTCGATAAAATGAAAAAAGAGGTGTTGCCACCTCTTAAAGATCTACTTCATATTGAGTTTTTGCTCTTTTATCTCACTTTCCAACTGAAAGTTAGGCGGTGTACTCTTCTCAATCGTTCAGTTTGACTATTTTAATTCTGCTGAGAAGGAGTACTAACAGCAAGATTAAGAAAGCATCAGTAGTCATAATAACCATGGCTCTTCTTTTTTTATGTTAATGCTGAACCATTGCACAGCTCGAATTATCTCCACAGACGCGCGGCCTCTGTACATTGTAAATACGGCAAGCGTTATGCCAAAACGGATAATTTGACATCTTCGTGCCATTTTGACAATCTTTACTAACAATCAATTAATTTCTGCAATAAGGGCGATAGCCTTCTCATGTCCATTCGCTGCCAAGGGCTTCAAGAGTTCTTTTGCTTTCTCAGGTTTGTCATCTTTCAAGTATGCCAGTGCCAAATACCATGCAATGTCATCAACATATAGACTATATTCATATTCAGACTCAACAGAGTCATAAATCTTTTGAAGTTTGTCGATAACAGTCGATATGTCTTCTTCTGTTCCAACCTGATTAAATAACACTGCCAATTCTTTCTCTACTTCAGAATCGCCACCACGCGACTCTCCTTGCAATGTGTAAGATGAATAATATTCGGTAAATAGTGCGTCAGTATCGGACTGTCTGTTCCATAGCAACGTAGCACCGAAAATAAGGATAAACATTGCTGCAATGGATAACGGCCAGCGAACCATACTAATTGTTTTGGCCTTCTTGACTTTTTTCTCTTCAGCCCAAACATCTTCGGTGAGTTTTTCACTCTGCCTGGCTTGCCCTTCTTTCATTTCCTTTATCATCAGGGCCATCATCTGTGCTTCCTCACGTAAATCCTTGTCATTTCTAAGATCATTCAGGAATGCTTCATTTTCCTCTGGAGACATTTGCTCCCTAAGGAACCTATCAATTCTTTCGCTATTATCGTTATTTGCCATAGAAATTCAATCTTAAATGGTTATACTTCTCTTTGAATGTCTGGCGGCACCTTGATGCTGCTGCCTTTGCAGTATCTGCATTCTTTAGCCCACATTGCTCGGCTATTGTTGCCCAACTTAACTCATCAGCATAGAAACTCCACAGCAGTTCCCTGCATCTCGTTGCCATTTCTCCCAACGCTTCGTGTACAAGTTGTTTCTTCTCCTTAATAACAGACTCTTGTTCCTCGGAAACCTGAAGAATGGTTTCAACCTTTTTCATAGAGACCATATTTGTTTGTTGAATGTTGGTATCATTTATGCCAAGAACAATATGGCTGCCTTGCTTTTTTATTGTCTTTAAGGATAGATTATAACAGATTTTGAGAAAGTAAGGATAATCCGGCTTCTCCACTTTTTTGTCTACTATGTTTTTATGCAAAACAGCATACGAATCGTAGATGATGTTTTTGATATCTTCCCCTGACAGAACAGAATAGTGCTTAGACAGGGTATTTATTGCCCTTTGCTCATAATCTTTTATGAAATCTGCAAATGTCTTTTCGTATGATTTATCCATCGTCTCTCGCTTTATTCTTCAATAACAAGTGTTTGAGTTCTTGGCCAATGGCCTTTGACTTTAGTTGAGACTTCAACATTAGTTTTGAAAACATCTTTACTGTTTTTATCGAAAGATGACATCTGATTAAGTGCACACCATATATTATAGGATAGTGCACCATATTCTTTTCCGTTTACTCTTATTTCTGTATTACGTTCACGAGACTGGCATGCCTCAATAAATAGTACAGGGGAAAGATTTACACCTTTCTCTACTTTATAATGTCTAACACTACTTCGAGGAGGATTATATTTCGTACTTGCTTGTGAGGTTAATGCCTCATTGGTTCCTCTTATGGTTTCTATACCCTTTCGAGAAGATTCTCCTGCATGACAGGCATCTATGGTTACATAAAGCATTCCTTTAGGACCTATCTTTGTCCGTAGAGATTTGATATAGCCATTTAATTCATCGTCAATCAGATGCTTCTCACCTTTATATCCATTGGGGGAATATTCTTTGCCTGCATCTATCGGCACGATGGCTTCATCATAACCATCCTTTTCATCTTTTGGATATCCTTTCAGTAATCCATCTTCTACAGGTTGACCATGACAAGAGAAATGAATAAAGACGATGTCACCTTTCTTCGTGTCAGAAATGAGCCCCTTTAACGAACTAACGATGCCCTGATATGTAGCCTGTTCATTCACTAAAGTGGTGACAGAGAATCCCTTTTTTGTCAAGGCTGGAGCCAGAGAATCCAAATCTTCTTTCCCATGTATGTTTCCCCATGCTGTTCGTCCGTTGGCTCTATATTTGGAAATCCCAACAAGAAAAGCCTTCTTCTTAGCATCACCTGATGATGGAAATGCCAAGAACAAGGCCAGTATGAGAATAATTTGTTTCATAATTCTGAATTCTGCCACAAAGATATGAATAATATGTGAGAATTATTCTTTCTGCAACCTTTTTTAACTGCAATCAGGCACAAACCATAGGTCGAATACTCAAAATCGGTGCGATAGTCTTCTCGCTTTCATGACCAATATGATACATATTACAATGATGACATTTATAAACATTAACCGCTTTATGACACCAAGGTTTTTCTTTTACCAACTTGATTGCGGACTTCTTGGCTTCCTCAATTGTATGGTAGCCAACCTTTTTCTTAAAGACGACTTTACCAGTATTAGGATCATACTTGCGCTTCCAGTGGGTAGAGTTCCCCCTGCTTTGCTTCTCCACATTTTCTACCTGACCAATGATGTAGAGTTCATAAGATACCGCTCGTTTCATGTTATGACGACTCTGGTTCCCATTGTCATGGAAGGCTTCTTTATGTTGCTTGTGGTATGTCTGGCACATACGCTTTTCGATAATACGCCTCACTTTCTTTACCAACCACGACTCTTCTGTTGTAATGTCGATGTTGCGAAGCCAAGTATCATCCTTGCATTTAAGCCTTTCATTGAAGATGGCTTTGGTGACATGTTCATAACGCTCTTGCTGACCAAAGGTCTTTTTTCTTTTGCTTGTTGACTTTGTTACAGTTTCCATAATTCTTATATTTTTAATGTTTGACACTTATAAATACCTTTGGCAGCCCAGATGTAAACAACAAATAGTTTTTTCTTGTGGGTGTTTACCTTTTGATAAGTTTGGGTATTAATGAGTAAACAAACAAACTTTTTAAAGGAAACTATTATGAATATGTACAATGTTAAGGTGAATGAAACGCACATGTGCGTTATTCGCAAGGAAAAGAATGAAGATCGAATGAAGGTTGATTTTGTAGAACTCAAGTTTAAGCATCAGGATCAACTTGATGAACTGAAACGGATGGCGGACAATGACAATCGTTCCGTATTAGACATGCAAGACTACGTAAAAGGAAGTGCATTGAGAAGACTCTCATTGGACTTTGATTTTTGCTCTTGTCTGTCGGACTCTTATCAATGGATCCCCTGTTTGCAGTCTATTTCTTTTGCTGATTATCGAAAAGAAATAGATGAGTATGATAAAAGAGGGGATAAAGTCGGAAAAGAAACTTATGCTCGTGATCAGCGTCAAAAGTATTACCAACGCATTAAACATCGCATATTACCAGCGATGTTAGAGGATTTATCCAATGATCTGTATAAAGATCCTTCTGTTTTGGCATATTCACATCGTCGGGTTGGTTGGGCATCACCAGCATTCAATCTGAACAACGACATTAAGGTGGTCTATCTTACCAACTTTGGGTATGGTAGTGCCAGTTACTTCTTCTTACAGATATATTATAAAGGTATAGGAATATTGCCTTATTCTCAGTGGGTTCACTACCGCAAAGCCTGTGCGAGTGATATTATCCGTTACACCAGAAGATATCATCTTAACAATGAAGAGTGGATGAAGACAATGGCATTCACGGCAGATACCTATAATAGTGCTGTTGGCGATCCTGCATCATTCGTGCAAAAGAACATATTGAATGAGGTGGAAGAGATGGTTTCCGGTTTGGAGAAAATTCAGTCGGCAACCAGTTATAGGGCACAAGAGAGCTTCTTTAACCCTGACACAATCATTATCACTGGCGATGACATGTTACGATTTAAGGGCGAAAAAATCTCTGGAGCATTGGGATTCCTTGACCAACTCCAGACGCTTGCACCAATTACAGATAAAGTAGGTTTCTACATTCAGCGTATAATGAACTGCAATTTTACAGTCGTCGCAGAACTCGAGAAAGCGATTTCAAGTAAGAAAAAGTATTTAGAAACTATCTTGGCCGGCATCGAGAAAGAGCAGCCTAAGTGGGATGAACTTAGTTCCCAAAACAGCGAGTATAATAAAATGCGAGACGAAATGTATGATGCCTTGGCAGAAGAGGAAGAGTTTAAAGAAAAGGCTTGGAGTACAATTAGAGATGAGTGTGACAAGCGTTTCGCAAAAGAGCATCCTGAGTATGCTGCTTTCAAGGCAGAATACGATGCAGAGCATAAAGTATATTACGATCTGTGTGCGAAGCGTAACAAAGCACAATCCTTTATAGAAGAGATACAGTCGTATCTTGACAAGATAGAGAAACATAAGGATTATATGGTAGAAAACAACATCGCTGCCTAGGTGAAAAATAGTTTCCTGGTCGCAAGGCAGGCAGGTCTTGCGACCATTAATTGAAAAAGAGTAAAAGCAAATGGACATGAACAAAGGTGCAAGAGACTTATTTCTGGAAACTCTGTCAAAGATAGGGTGTCAGTATGAATTGGCTGAGGAAGAGGATGATGATCGAATTTTCTTTGCCTATCAAGGGGAGCATTTTTTCGTTAATGCGAAGAACGATTGGCGGTATATACAGATATGGGATACGCATTGGGAACATGTAGAATTGTATGACATAGATGAGTTCACTCGTCTGAAAAAGACTATAAACGGTTCGAATCTGAACAATAGCGTTACAACGGTCTATACAATTGACGAAGATGGTAAGAATGTGGATGTGCATTGTAAGTCTATTATCTTGTTTGTCCCTCAGATACCAGACTTGGAAGACTATCTCAGGCTGGAATTGAACGAGTTTTTTCATGCTCACCAGTATATTTGCAACGAAATGGCAAAACTGAAGGAAAAAGAGGAGGCATATTTATGAGAAACGACGAATTACAAGTATTGGGAAGCCCTCGGAAACTGAGTAAACGTGATAAATGGGCGATTTCTATGGCATTGCTGGCTTCGGTTTTGGCGTTAGGAGCAGGCTTGTATTGGGCTCTGTCTCCACAAAAGCCGGAGACGACAAAAATAGAGAAAAAACCTGGTGATCCTACGATTGTGCCAGGACTGCAAGCAGCTGTAGATTCCATCCTAAATGCAAATATGACAGAAATAGGAAACTGTTTACAAGGTCAAGCTATTGTTATGGAAGTTCAGACTGGTGAGATATTGGCTATGTCAGGGCTGGAGCGTAACTTTGAAGGCAAATTTCAATCCTGTAAGAACTTTGCACACCAACAGGAGTTAGGATCGTTAATGAAAACAGCCTCTTTACTCACATTATTTGAAAGGGGAATCGATAGTTCGTATGTTGTCCATACAGGAAATGGAATTTGGGACATTAATGATGGCTGGATTATGAAAGATCACAACTGGAGAAGAGGAGGCTATGAGGATGTGAATTTGGCCAGAGCATTAGAGGTTAGTTCAAACATCGGAATCAGTTGTCCTATTTGGAAGTTTTATAATGGACACGAAAGTGATTTCTTTGATGACTTAAACAAAATGAGTTTTGGGCAACCAGATTTCATTGAAGGAATAGAAGGGCTCAAACCAACCACCTATGATTCTCCAAAAGATTCAGATTGGGTGAATAAGTTTATCATCTGGAGTGCCATAGGGTACAACCGAAAAATAGCACCTATCCAGATGTTGACTTTCTATAATGCTATTGCCAATGATGGTAAGATGGTGAAGCCTACGCTGAAGACTGGTGAGATAGAGATAATTAACCCACAAATTGCATCAAAAGATAACATTAAAAAGATGCAAGTTATTTTAGATCATGTGGTTAGTCAAGGTCTTGGCAGAAAAGCAGGATCGCTTCTTATACGTGTTGCAGGAAAAACAGGTACATCACAGATAGGAGAATATGAATTCGGTGAAGATACTTACGTAACTGAATATCAAGTTACTTTTTGTGGATATTTCCCTGCTGACAAGCCTAAATACAGTATGATTGTCTCCATAAATAAGTTGGGACTACCTGCAAGTGGTGGAGGACAGGCTGGTGTGGCGTTCCATTATATTATGAACTGGATAATTACGCATGATTTGTTCCCTCTTTTGGTAATTGACGATGAAACCAACGATACGGTTCATATTACAGAAAGCACTTTAAATAAAGCCTATGAGATTCTACATAGGCAAGAAATTGAATAATGAAGAAACTGCTTTGGATTATATCGATTGCCGTAGTATTGGCTATTGCATATTATATCTTTATATACGGCAAAGAACAACACTTAATTGCAGGAGATTGCTGCCCCAATGCAACTATCTATTTACAGCCATACGACAACTTTACTCAGAAAGAGGCGGAACTCTTGAAAGCAGACCTTGAAAAGCATGTGGAACAAATCGTTTTCGGTGGTTTCAATTTTGTAGTACTACCTAATAAGCCGTTACCAGATTCTTTCTTGGGAGAGACAAAGAAGAAATACAGGATTGATAAGATCATTGAGTCCCTGAAAAAGGATGCCGATAATCACCATATTTATATAGGCATTATGCACCGTGATATATGCAGGGACTACAAGAATGGGGTCAAGGATTGGGGCGTTCTGGGATCAAGCATAGCAGATTACCATGCTTGTGTGGTTTCAGACTATCGACTAAAGCACAAAAAACGTGACATGTGGAAAGTGGTTACTCACGAGTTAATCCATACTTGCCTAAACTATTCTCATTGTCCTAAAGATAGCGCACACTGCTTGATGAAGGATGCCAAGGGTAAGGCTGATTTCTCCAACAAGAATGATCTGTGTGATTATTGTAAAAGCAGGATTGGATGAAAAAGAAGACAATACGATTTGCAATCACTCTGCCAATACTCATTGTTTTGGCTATAGCATGCGTGTTGATCTACAATTATAGATATACCCCTGACATTTCAAAACAAAAGGCAGATATGGCATTAGAATTCTGTAAGAAGCACGATCTTAATACGGATTATTGCATTTTTGTGGATTTCTCTATACATGCAGGGAAAAAGCGTTACGTTATCTATAACTTGAATACCAGAGAAGTAGAATACACTAGTGTTTGTGCAAATGGCCTCAATAAGAATGAGTTTTCTAATAAAGAGGGCAGTCACTTGTCTTCGCTGGGTAAATATGAAGTAACTACTATCGTTGGTAGAATGGGAATTGGAGAAGAATGTCTAATCTTAGAGGGACTTGATTCAACAAATAGTAATGCTCGAGAAAGGCAGATACTGATACATTCCTATAAGGATGTTTACTATAATCCAGGAACTTATCCGTTTAATGGTTTTCGTAAAAACCTAAGTCATGGATGTTTCGTAATCGATAAAAATGCTTTCAGAAAGACCAAGAAAATATCTAAACCGATGTTACTTTGGGCTTATAACTAATAATTTGGGTAGCGTTTTAGTGTGACATTTCCAGCAAAATAATCGATTTATATACCCCTTTTTGAAAATGTCACTCCACCATAAAAAAAGATATGCTGCGTGATTTTACGGCTATTTTCTTCCAAAACCAGATTACAGCAAAAATCATACCAAACAGTTAACTTGTTAATAACTAGGACTTTAAAGAGATTTGGAAATTTTGAAAAAATGTTGTAACTTTGCACCTGCATTTGGGAAACTCCCAGAAGCATCTCACTAAATCTTGTTCTAATGTTTAATTCAACAATTAAGTACGCTAAACTCGCATGGGTTTATGCAAAAGGAATTTGTGGCTTCCGTCACAGAGTGTACGATCTCAAATTTGTCTATGTTCCAGAAGATAAACTCTGGTACATTGACATGCCTTGGCCTGGCGATCGATATAATCTTGCTATGGTTGCAGGTTCTAACCACTTGCTGACATATCTTGATATTAAGAAAGAGAATCGTGTGCGTGTGCTTGTACGACCAAGTAAGAAGAAACGCACCGATATGACTGGTTACTTCGAATGTGTGAAGCAATATTCAGGATTGTTTGCTGGTGCTACTTACAAGGTAAATGGTCTTGAAGGCTTTACTCGTGAAATCTGGATCTGTCCTGTCACGCTCACCGTCTTGGGCCACTATCCCGCCTACATCTACATAAAGAAAAATGTCTAACAAAAAACTAAGTAACTAATTAAACATTTATCAACATGAAACAGAAAATCTACAACCTTATCATTTTGGATGCCTCTGGCTCCATGTACAGCATCAGAAACGAAGCCATCGCTGGCGTGGTGGAAACCATTCAGACCATCCGTACGGCTCAGGGTGAGAATGAAGAGCAGGAACAACTATTCAGCCTTGTTGTGTTCAACGGCAAGCGCATTGCCACTGTCTATGACCGCATGCCCATCGCAAAGGTATCCGACTTCAACGAGCAGGATTACCAGCCTACTGACTGCACACCCCTCTATGATGCGATGGGCAATTCCATCACCAATCTGCAACAATACATTGACGAGGGCGACAACGTACTGGTGACCATCATTACAGACGGTTATGAGAACGCTTCGAGAGAGTGGAATCATCAGCGAGTCTTCCAACTGGTCGAGGATTTGAAGAAAAAGAATTGGCTCTTTACCTATATCGGTGCCAACCAAAATGCACTGGCTGTAGCCCGAGACATGGGCATTGACCATAGCATGAACTTCAGGTCCAATGTCGAAGGCACAAAGGCGATGTTTATGAAGGAAAAGCGTTCACGTAAATCATTCTACGACAAACTGGCTCGTGGTGTAAGTTTCAAGAAAGCGATGGCTGAAGAAGACTACTTCGTGGATGATAACGAAGATGCATAGTCTGTCTGAGGGACACATTTGGTAAAGGTCGGTATTTCCTGCCCCAGATCTGAGGGATGATATTCCGAGGTCGGAATATTTTCTCCCGGATTTGGGGCTGATTTTTATAGGTTCAAAATGAAATGTTCTAAATCCGAGACAGACCATCCAAAAATTTGGAAACCTTGTCCCAGATTCGTGTAAAACCATCCCAGAAATTCAAAACATTGTCCCAAATCCGTGAAAAACCGTTCCAGAACTTCAAAAACCTGCCTCAAATCTGGGAGAGACTTATGCACGGGGTGCATAAACGTGCCCCAGTTTTGGGGGAAGGTTTTGCACGGTGTGCATAAACGTCTCCCAGTTTTGGGGCGGGTTTTTACAGGGTTAAAACGATAAAAATGGAAAAAAAAAGGTCTTCAAATGAACTCCAGAACACTCGTAAACACGGAGAGACGGCTCTATTGTGCTGGCTGACACAAAAGAACCGTCCCTCTGTGAGACCCTCTGAGGTAGTGGACTTATTGCTTCACGATGACATCGGTCTTCTTGACGAAGAGATAGTCATGGCCTGTGCGCAACTCGTAGTACTCGCCATCGTCGAATGTATGCTCAAAGTAGGTATCGGCAATAATTGTGCCCTTATCGACGGAGCAGAACACATC
>Ga0247609_10002108_pt1 | contig 21789 bp, 22 predicted proteins | sample 172DNAGHGlowgp2_FD_193487 | JGI IMG/M metagenome (GOLD analysis project Ga0247609, IMG submission 193487) | Sheep rumen microbial communities from Palmerston North, Manawatu-Wanganui, New Zealand - 1728 DNA GHGlow gp2 | ecosystem: Host-associated > Mammals > Digestive system > Stomach > Rumen ...
AAATTGTAATAATTTTTCAGGAATCTTTAAGTTAATTACAGCACTTAGTCCTTCACGAACATCAGAGCCTTCGAAAGAAGTTTCTTTTCCTTTTAAGAAACCATTATCTTTTGCATAGTCATTGAAAGCTTTAGTTATACCTGATTTGAAACCAGTTTCATGAGAACCACCATCGCTTGTTTTTACGTTATTAACAAATGATAAGATATTCTCGTTATATCCTTCTTGGTATTGAAGAGCAATGTCTACTTCGATACCTTGTTTAATACCATTAAAGTTAATTACTTTATGAAGAACGTTTTTGCCTTCATTTATATATTCAACAAAGTTTATAAGTCCATTTTCATAGTGATATTTAACATCACGGTCATCTTCTTCATCTACTACTTCAATAGTTAAATTACTAATTAAGAAAGCGCTTTCTTGCATTCTTTCTGTAATAGTTGTAAATGAGAAATTACAGTTCTTGAATATTTCTGGATCTGGTAAGAATGTTACAGTTGTACCTGTACGATTTGTTGTACCAATCTTTTTTAATGGTTGAGCAACATGGCCACCATTTTCAAATTTAATATTATGGATAGCACCATCACGATGGATAGTTACTTCCATCCATTTTGATAAGGCATTAACAACAGAGGCACCTACACCATGTAAGCCACCTGATACTTTATAACCAGATTCTTCAAATTTACCACCAGCGTGTAAGACAGTATAAATGACTTCTGGTGTTGATTTACCAGATTCATGTTTTCCTACTGGAACTCCACGTCCATGGTCTTCAATTGTTACTGATCCGTCTTTGTTTAAAGTTATTTTAATAAAGTCTCCATAACCGTTAATACTTTCATCGATAGAGTTATCAACGATTTCCCAAATAAGATGATGTAATCCACGTTTGTCTGTAGATCCAATATACATACCTGGTCTTTTTCTAACGGCATCAAGGCCTTCTAGTATTTTTATAGAATGTTCATCATAGTTATTAGTTGCCATACTCTTTCACCATAGTTAGTATACCAAATAAAATGCACAAAAAAAAGGGTACTTGACATTTTTTAACGCTGTCAATCCCTTTAGTTATGGGCATTAGAAGTTATCTTTGCTGTTATATTTTGATTCTTTTACAACTTTTTCAACTGCTTTATGTTTAGGCAGTTCAACTTCTTTTTGTTTTGGTTGTTCTTCCTCTTTAGTTTTTTTAACTTGTTTTTTTATTTCTTTAGTATCAATAATCTTTGTATCTTCAATTTCTTTTATATCTAAGATTTTTATTGGTCTTGTTGCTACTTCTAATTCTTTAGAATTGTTCTTAGTTACTTTTATTTCTTCATCTTTTTTTATTTCTTCTTCTAAGTTCTTTTTGAAGTTTTCCAAATCATCTGTTAGAACTGGTAATTCAAAAGTAACATCTTCTTTGATATCTTCTTGTTCTTTTTTAGTTGGAAGTTCAAATGAAACATCTTTAACATCTTCTTCTTTTATTTCCTTTTTAGGATTTTTTGCTTTTTTAGCATCTTTTAATCCTAGGATTAATACAATAATAAAGATTAATGCTAACGCAAAAATAGCAACTAAGAAGATAGTTGTAAAGTTTTTATTTTCATATATTTTATCAATGATACTTAAATAGTTCACTAGTAGCACCCTCTTATATTATTCATCTATTATTAGAATACCATATTTTAAAGATAATTAAAATAAAAAACAACTTTTAAAAGTTGTTTTTATTTGTATTTATTCATTTGTTGCATGATTTGACGAACTTGTTTTTGAGAAGGTTTTCTTCCCATTCCACTCATCATCGCTTCAATCATTTTTTCATTTATTGGTGGATTTTCTTCTAATTGTTTAGTAAACATTTTTTTAGTTACAAAGAAACCAATTACTAAACCAATTATTAATCCTAATAGTACTAGTAGTACATCGGCTACTGGTCTTGCTATAAGTAAAACTGGTGTTACCATAATATCACTCCTTCGTATTCATATTGTACTAAAGATTCTCTTGATTAACAAGAGTTTCTTCAGTCACTTGTGGAGCTGTTGGTACTTCAGGTATTGGATTAGAACTAATTCCTAATTCTATTTCAATACGTTTTAGAATTGATTCATAATCGAAATGAACATGTTCTAAGACATCTTGTTTTTTACCACTGCAACCAAATGTATCTATACCAATTGCACAATTACGTGAAGCAAAACGATACCAAGGTAAGGTTGCAGATGCTTCAATTGTGAATGTCTTAACATTTGGAGGAAGTATTTCATCTTGATAGCTTTGTGGTTGAGCTAAGAATAACTCAACTGATGGCATTGATACTAATCTAATATCAACACCTTTACTGAATAATTCTTCTCTTATTAAGTAAGCTGTTGTTAAATCAATACCAGTACTTATAATAACAGCATCTAATTTGTTTGTTTCTTTTCTAACAATATAAGCTCCTTTAGCAACGTTTTCTCCCTTAGTTCCATCTAGGATATGTGCTTCATCTTTGGCTAAAACTAGAGCTACTGGTTTTTTATTATTAATTATATAATCCCAACTACCAATTACTTCATTAATATCTGCTGGTCTTAATGTTATTAAATTAGGTGTTGTTCTTAACATTGCTAGTTGTTCAACTGGTTGATGAGATGTTCCATCTTGACCAATTGTAACTGAATCATGAGTAAAGATATATGTTACTGGTAGATTCATTTCACAAGTCATACGTAATGCAGGTTTTAAGTAATCAGAGAATACTAAGAATGTTGATCCAAATACTCTTAGACCACTTAAGGCCATTCCATTTAAAACAGCTGCCATACCATGTTCTCTTACACCAAAGAAGATATTTCTAGCACTAGGTGTCTTCTTACTCATAACAATTTCTTTGTATAAAGCTGTATGACAAGAAGAAGAAAGGTCAGCACTTCCACCTAAGAAGAATTTTGAACGATCAGAAATAATGTTCATTATTTTTGAGCCTGATTCTCTTAGTTCTTCACTATAATCATTTTGAATTTTAAAACTTGAACTACTAAATGTAATACCAATGTTTCCTGTTTCTAAGAAATCTAAAATCTTTTGAAGATTTTCACTTGGTTTATTACGTTTAATTGCATCGTAGTATTTTTTCCAATCATCATAAACTTGTTTATTTCTTTGAGAAATAGTTTGTCTAACGAACTTAACAGAGTTTTCTGTAATCTCCATCATATTAGTATTAATGTTGTATTTTTTTCTAATATTAAGAAGATCTTCTCTACTTAGAGGTTTACCATGAACTAGGTTTTCTCCTTCATGGAATGATCCTCTACCTATTACAGTTCTAACTTCTATTAAAGTCGGTTTTCTATTGATTTTAGCTCTTTCGATGGCTTTATCAATTTCTTTGGTTTCATTTCCTTCACCAACGAAATCAACTTCCCAACCCATATTAATAAATTTTTGAATGAATTCTTCACTACATGTTGCATTTAATTTACCATCTAAAGTTACACTATTTGAATCGTATAATACTATTAAATTATCTAAGGCAAAGTGACCAGCTATAGAAGCAGCTTCATTGGCAACACCTTCCATTAAATCACCGTCTGAACATAGACAATATACATAATAGTTTAGAATTTTTTGTTTAGGGATTTCTTGTTCTAAAAGTGATTGTAAATATTTTTCTGCTAGGGCCATACCAACGGCGTTAGCAAAACCTTGACCTAAGGCTCCAGTTGAAACATCAACACCTGGTGTAACTCCATATTCAGGATGTCCTGGTGTTTTAGAACCTATTTTTCTAAAGTCAACTAAGTCGTCAATTGAAATAGCATAACCAGCCATAAATAGCATTGCATATAGTAATGCTGAGCCATGACCAGCAGACATAACAAAACGATCTCGATTCATCCAATTTGGATCACCGGGATTAATCTTCATATGATTAACATATGCTGTAAATATTAATGGCGCTGCTCCAAGAGCAATTCCTGGATGGCCACTACCAGCATAAGAAATCATGTCACAACTTAGAACTCTTAAACTACTTAAAGAATGTATTAAATCTTGATTCATCTTTTATCACACTTCCCCTACTTTATAATTATACTAATTTTTAACCAGAAAAAAAAGATAATATTTAAATTATCTTTCTAGTGAGATGACTTGTGGCGACTCGTTTAATTCACCTAATCTTGCATTAACTAGGACAATTCCTAGTAGAACGATTACATATAGTAATATAATTCCTGCCACGTTCTTCATAGTTTCACTTTTCATTCTCACCACTCCTTTTACCATGATTTAATTATATTACGTACACTTGTTCGTGTCAATACTCTATAAAACATTTGTTTGACATTTTACACTCATCATGATATTATTTTTATGGAGGTAGTTGTATGGATAAGAATATAACGAAAAGACAAGAAGATGTTCTTAATTATATTAAGAAGTATATTGTAGATCATGGATTCCCACCATCAACTAGAGAAATCGGTGCAGCGCTTGGATTATCATCCCCTGCTACTGTACATACTCATTTAAAGAAATTAGAAGATGCAGGTTGTATTAAAAAAACAAATTCAAAGTTTAGAACTATTGAAGTTGTGGGTGTAAATGAATTTCAAAAGAAAGATGAAGAAATTGTTAAAGTTCCACTTTTAGGCCGTGTTGCTTGTGGTAACCCTATTGAAGCAATTGAAAATCCTGACGATTGGTTTACTTTACCTGTTAGTTTGATTCCACCAAAAGAAACTATTTTTACTTTACAATGCAGTGGTGAATCAATGATTAATGTTGGTATTTATGATGGCGACATTGTTATTGTTCAAAAGCAAAAAGTTGCTAGAAATGGCGATATAGTAGTAGCGATGACTGACGATGGAGAGGTAACGTTAAAGACATTCTATAAAGAAAGTGATCATATTAGATTACAACCTGAGAATGATTCAATGAGTCCTATTATTCTACAAAATTGTGTTATATTAGGAAAAGCTATCGGTTTATATAGAAGTTTATAAGAAGAAAGAAGATAAATTAAGACTTAGTAATAAGTCTTTTTTTATTGCAAAAAAAAGATAAGCTTTCGCTTATCTGAAGAACATCATATATACTAGGAAACCAATATATATTAATGTACATATTGCACCATTAATGTGATCAGATGTTTTAGATTTTCCTTCAACTCCTAGAGCCATTGTAACTAGGAAGCCTCCAGCTAAACCACCTAAGTGGCACCAGTTATCAATGTTTGGAAGCATAAAGCCTATGACTAAGTTAACAGCGATTACTGGAATAATCTTCATATTTAAACTTTGACCAAAGTAAGTTCTAAAATGGAAACCAAAGTATAACATTGCACCTAGTAAACCAAAGATAGCTCCTGATGCTCCTACTGATGTTACAGTACCATTGATAGCTGCTGATAATAAACCACCAGTTATTCCACTAATAAGATATATAATTAGGAATTTCCATTTACCAAAGAACGACTCTATTTGGCGTCCAACAATAAGTAATGAATACATGTTAACTAACAAATGGATTAATGATCCGTGTAAGAACATATAGGTAAATAAACGCCATACTTCATAACTCTTTAGTAATAAAGCATTGTTAGCTCCCATTCTTATTAAAACATCAACAGTAAATCCGTTTAACAATGTTTCCATTGAAAAGTTGGATACCATCAGTGTTAAAAAATACATCAGTACACAAAGTGTAACTATTACATATGTAAATATACTTCTCTTTTGCATAAAGGTCCTCTCATATAATCTATTTTCTTTTTCTGTTTTGGCATTAATATCTTTTGTAACATTGATGATTAATTCTACACCAGTTGTATCTTTTAGAAGTTTTTCATTTATATCAGGAAAGGCTTCTAAGATATCTTTGTTTGTAATATCTAAATTATTATCAAAGATTGCTGCCGGTGTAATATGTTTTGTTTCTTCTAGTTTTAAATCTTCATTAACGTTTAATAGGATATTTAAAGTATCAACATTAAATGATAATGTTTTTCTTTTTATTTGTCTTACGATGCTTTCTATTTTAAAGTTATCATAACTAAGTTGTTCTTTATTAAAAATATTATTGGAGTTTATACGTACAATACGATATGGTCCATTTTGGTTTTCTAACCAAATTTCATCTTTAACACCATTAACAATAATGGGATTATAGTTTTCTTCGGTAACAAAATAATGAACTAGTTTCATGATGATTTCATCTTTTTTGTTCATAACTACAGTACTCATGTCTAACCTCCTAATCTAATTTTATAATATATTCAATTGCATTTCAAAGAATATCGATTTATAGTTTACTATTTTTCTTCTAAAGTGTCTAGGAATTCTTGAAAATACGCAGGTAGTGGTGCTGTAAATTCCATCTTTTCTTTAGTTGTTGGATGTACTAGTTCCATCTTATATGAATGAAGGAATTGACCAAACTCACTACATTTTTTGTTTGTATAAACAGGATCGTTATATACTGGATAACCAATATATTTCATGTGTACTCTAATTTGATGAGTACGTCCTGTTTCAAGGATTAAACTAACTAAAGTATATCCTTTATATCTTTTTAAAACTCTCAAGTTAGTAACAGCATTTTTTGAGTTCTTATCTGTTACTGTCATTTTCTTACGATCTGTTGCATCTCTACCGATTGGAGCATCAATAGTAGCAGTTTCATGTGGAAACTCTCCGACTAGTAAAGCAATATATTCTCTTTTAATATCTCGATGATTTTGAAAATATTCCGATAAGATTTCATGGCTTTTATTATTTTTGGCAATAATGATTAAACCAGATGTATCTTTATCGATACGATGAACTACTCCTGGTCTTTCATCACCATTTAAATCACTTAGGTTTTTTGTATAGTACATTAAACCATTAACTAAGGTATTATCAAAATTTCCAGAACCTGGATGAACTACTAAACCACTTGGTTTATTAATGACAATAATATCTTTATCTTCATAAACAATATCTAAATCCATTTTTACTGGTTCTACATCAGGTTCTTCAGAATAATTATCTGGTAAAACAATAACATCATTTAGACGAACTTTATATGAAGCTTTTTCATTTTTATCATTAACTGTTATTAATTCTTTATCCAACATCTTAGATATTAGATTTCTTGTATAATCAGTTTTCTTCGCTAGAAACTTGTCTAGTCTTTCTCCTTGTTCCTCTGTTATTATTTTCATTTTTATCATCCCCTTTTATTACGGATATTATAAGTAGGAATACTCCTACAACAATACAAATGTCAGCAACGTTAAAAATTGGATAGTCATATTTAAAGATATAAAAATCTAAGAAATCTCTAACATAACCAAAGATGATGCGATCAATTAAATTACCAGCTAAGCCACCGATTAAAAGCCCAAAAGCTAAGTTGTTTCTAGTGTTTTCTTTAAAACAATAGATGAAGCGATAAATTAAAACGATAGCGATGATCGTTCCAATAATAATGATGAAACGAGCATTACTAAACATTCCCCAAGCTGCTCCTTCATTATGACAAAGTGTCAAATAAAAGAAGTTTTTAATTACTTTAACTTGGTTATTTAAAGTAAGAAAGCTAGTACTAATAATTTTTGTTATTTGATCTAGTATTAAGGCAATACTAGCAATAATAATCATTTTCTTATTCACACTTCGCACCTCGTGATACATTATACCATAAAAATAAGAAAGATTTAATCTTTCTTATTCATATTTATTTTCACTAAATTCCTCGAAGATATCTTCTAGATATTCAATTCTTGCTATTTTTTCTTTCCATTCTTTTGGAATGTAATCAATACCATAAATGATACCTGCTAGTCCACCAGTAATGGCACCGATTGTATCGGTGTCACCACCCAAGTTAATAGCACCGATAATAGCATCTTTATAATTTTCTGATTGTAGTAATACCCATAGACAAGCTTCAAGTGAATCTACTACATATCCAGTTGATTTAATATCATTAACTTTTAATTTTGAAATATCGTCTTTTAAGATTCTTTCATAACACTTTTGTGTTTCTTCACTAAACATTGTGTAATCTACACATTTAGTCATACTATATGCTGAATACTTATCTTTACCATTTAGTAAGAACATGGCAAATCTAACATATATGTAACAACCCATAATACTGATTTCATGACCGTGTGTTATTTTTGATATATTGCTTACTAATTCTAATACTTCATTATCTTTTAAGTGTTTTTCGATAGCATAGTAAGCAATTGGTAAGATTCTCATTAAGGAACCATTACCGTTTGATGTTATATCATTTAATCCACATGTTAATGGATCATCATGGTTTTCTTCAAATTTATCAATTGCTCTTGCACAAGTATTACCAATATCAAATACTTCATTGTATGGTGTGTATTGTGCATGATTTTTAAAGGCGGCAAACTTTAAGGCAATATCTTCATAATCAATACCATTCTTAGCATTGATGGAATCGATTGTTGCAATCATCATAGATGTATCATCAGACCATGTTCCTTCTGGTTGGTTATGAGTGCCGTTGCCAATCATCTTGGTTACAGGTTTTTTTAACAATTCTTCACGGCTTTGAAATTCAACAGGAACGCCCATAGCATCGCCGACGACGAATCCCATTAAGCCATCTAAGTACTTCAACCTCATGATACCACCCACCTATTTGTATTATACTATTATTTTTTTATTTTTTATACATTTTTTCTAAATTTGTTTATTTATTTAAAGATTTTGTGCCAATTATAGTAAAATCATCAAGATTTATTAGTTTAAACTCTTTATTTTCATAAAATAAACAAGTATGTTCTTTATGTCCTCTTGGCAACCCTACACTACCAGGATTAAAATGTTTCCCTTCTAAATCATAGCGATGGGTGTGTCCCATTAAACAATAATGATCGTCAAATAAGTAATCGTATTTATTATTCAAATGGCCATGAGTTATATAAAACATTGTTCCATCGATATCAATTTGGTCAAAGGAACCTGATATAGGAAAGTTTAGTTTTTCTAGATCATCTACTCGATCTGTATTGCCTCTAACACCAATTGTTATTTTTGACCATCTATTCATTAGTTGTACTATTTCATTTTCTACAAAGTAATCACTTAAGTAATAGTTATTTAATAGATCTCCTAATAGAATAATTTTATCTGGTTCAACTTTCTCACAAAATTCATAGAGTTTTTTTGTGTATTCTAAATTGCCGTGAATATCTGATGCGATTACTAGTTTCATTTAATCACTCCTAGTCATATATTCTTTTGTTTAAATCTAATCCTTGTAATTGTAAAGAAATAATAATATCTTTTATTTCATTATCTTTTAACTTAAATACTTTTAATTGTTTTCTTGTTAGATTCCATAAGTCTTTAATATACACAATATTATTTTCTTTTAATATTTTATTAATGTTTTTTGATAGGTTTAAGTTTTCTATTTTATCTTCAAGACTATTCATTCTATCATCACATTCTTTCTAAAAAAATAAGAGTAGCCAACTGGACTTACGCCATATAGCTACTCGTTGTAATTTTATTATAACATTGTGAAATATTTTTCGTAAGTTTTATTTTCCTAATGCTTTTTTAACATCCTTATCTACGTTCATTTTAGCTAATAGATTTAGAACGTCTTGATATTTACTATCATCTAATGTTTTTAGATAATCAAGTGTTCTAGTTCCTAGTTTTTGAACATTGCCATTCTTCTTAATACCATTAAAGAACATGCTGTAATAAACCATATTGTTTAATACTTCTTCATTCTTAAATGGGTTTTCTATATTCTTTTTTATATAGTTAATACCCGTTTTTAAATTCTTAGTTGTTAATTGATTTTTATCTTTTAAATCAGTTATTACTTGATCATTTTTAGTTTTTATAATTTCCTTTACAACATTTTCTACTACATATGAATTATAAATGTCTTTAATTAATTTGTCTTCATTTGGAATAACGTTTTTGAAGACAATATCTAGTTTTTCAAAATTATCTTTATCTGGTTTTTTAATATAGATTAACATTAAGTCTGCCATCTTTGTCATATCATTATTAACTGTAGAACCAATTGTTTGGATAAATTTGGCATTATAGATATAATCTTCTTTCTTAGATTTATCATAATTTTCGTAATTATCCTTTAAGAATAAATATTTGTTTTTAACTGAATCTTGATTAATTTTTTTAATATCTTTTAGTTCTTCTTTAACTTTATTTTCTTGATTCATAAACAATTCATCATTCTTAGATTGACATCCACACAATAATAGTAAAGGAATTAGTAACAAGATAATTTTTTTCATTTAAAACACCCCAATTAGAGTATACCACAAAAAAAGATGATTTTATCATCTTTATTCGTTTTTGAATTGAAAAAATATTCCAGTTAGAGCAATTAGTACTGTTATGATTGTTAAAGCTAGTGTTGGAATTGCAGGAATTACAGTTGGCAAATTCTGTTGAATTAATCCTGCTCCGTATAAAGCACTGGCAATAATGATGATATGTTTGATGAACATAACAGCTAAAGCACCAATTATTAGAGCAAGTCCCGCTTGAACCATTATTCTAATAGCTTCTGTTTCAATATGTGGTAAGTAAGCACCTATTGCTGAGTATGCTAAGTAGGCAACTCCTAAGAAGCAAGCTAATCTTTCTATTTTTAATCCTAGTAATGCGAATACAAAACCGACTAAGGCTTGTACAAGAATTAGTATTTTACCATCTTGGATTAGTGATGGTAATAATTCTCCAGCTAGTGTGTAACCAAAACCGAAACAAGCGATGATGATTAATATTTTTTGTACTCTGTAACCATAGTATGCAAGTATTAAACCGATTACGATTAGTACAATTGCCAATAAATTAAAATTCATATTATCGTCTCCTTACAATAATTATATAATATTTTCAATATTTTTTTAATAAGAATTTTTTATAAAATAAAAAGGGGATTTCTTATCCCCTATTTAATTCTTCAATACGAGTATCGATTAGATCTTTTAAATCTTTAATATATTCTTCATTTGAAGAATTTTTCTTTAAATATTTATATTTGTTTTCTTCTTCACGGAAGACATTTTCAATATATTCGATTTCTGATATTGAATTTGAATTTCTAATACGTTCTTTAACTGTATCTAGTAAGATATGGTTATTAAATTTAGTAGCTAGTTCTTTATCAGTATTTTGATATGCTGTATAGTTATTAGCTAATTTAGTTATTATTGAATTTAACAATAACATATCATGATTCTTTTGATACTTATTAAAGATTGTACTAATCTTTGATAATTCATTATTAGTTATTCTATTTTTATCGATTGCAATAATTGGTAAGCCTTCTTTATTTCTCTTAGTTTTGAATTCTGAACTTGCTCTTGAAATCTTTTCTAAGTAATTCTTGTCATCTAATTTATTCATATCCACTAGAATGAAATCTGGTTCGATATTTGGTAGATTTGAATTGTTAAAGTTAGGTCTTATAGCATATTTATCAAGAATAACTTGATTATTAACATCTCTAGTATTATCAATTAATTCTCTTGGTGTCATATATTTTGAATGTTTATCAAAATATGGTGAGATATCTAAAATACCATTTTCCAAAACTCCATTGAAACCAAATGTAATATCTTCTCTTAATACTAAGTTATCATTAGAAATTAAGCTAGCATGAAGTCCATTTTTAAGTTTATTAACTGTATTATGCCATCCTAATAAGAAACTGTTAGTTTTATTGTATTCTTCTGTAATATTAACATTAGATACTAGGAACAAGAAGTCATTAGGACATGTAAATATTTTTAATTCTTTACCAAAGATTTCTTTGATAAATGGTTTGTTAGCGTAAGTCTTACTTCTTATTTCGAAGTTATAAATCTTACCATACATGTTCTTTATCTTTTCTTCCATTAGGAATGATTCATACATAGTCATTACTTTGTATTTGGCATCCATTTCAATTAATGATTCTTCATCAGTATTGAATACCCTATTTAAATCATTTAGGAAAGCATATTCTTGTTTATAAATTGAACTATCAATACGTTCAATACTATAACGTTTAATAATACTTAAACTTTCCTCAGTATTTAATTTGAAATGTTTTAGTAAGAAATTCTCACGAACATTTTCTTTTTTGTTAATCAATGATGTTAGTTTTGTATTAACTTCATTTTCATATTTAATTATTTCGTTTAGAGTAATTGGTGTTTTAATAATACTTGCTTTAGTGTTGTTGTAACGAGGTACAAAATATAGTAAGTAATCTATTAAACTACCGAAATTATTCTTCGTTAAGTAACCTGGAGCAGATACTGTAATCATTTTTACTAGGTTTCCTACTCTCTTACGATTTTCACCTTGTACTGATTGTTTAAATACTTCTAAGATATCACTAATAGTTTCAACACTTAAGTCTTTTGTAGCAAAATAGAATTGATTTAAGAAATCAGTTGTTAGTTGATACTTTTTAGAGATTTCTACAATACTATCTTGAATACTTGGATATTTAGTTATTTGATCTAGGATTGCTAATCTTAAGTCTTTAGTATTTTCATTAATGATATTGAAATTTAATGTATTTAGTAGATAAGCATTATTATTAAGAAGTTTTTTATAAGTCTTAATTAATTCTTCATCTTGGTAAATGTTTTTAATAACATCATCAGTACAAATATTATTCATTTCATTTTGATCTAAATAATCTCTTAGATTAGTTAATAATTCAGCATTATAGTATTCTTTAATTGCTGGTACTTTATAGAAAGGCAATAATTGTGGTTTTGCTTTTAGTAATTCTACTAAAATTGCAGGATTTTCTTTTGAGCCTTCCTTGAATACTTTAGTTAATACTGATTCATTTGAAAGTAATTCTTCAGCAAAACGAACATCTGCTGTAATTAGTAAGTTTACTATTAAATCAACTGGTCTAGACATTATTTCATCAGTATTATTTAATAAATACCTTGTTGTATATGAATCTAGTTTGAACGTACGATCACTTAAGATGCAATTTCTTAGGTAGTCATTTTTATAGATTGGTACACGAAGATTTTCTGGATTTATTGTATAAGTTATTTTACTAATATTTTTAACATTACGAATATCATAACAATTATCTAGTAATCTTAATCTTTCTTCAGTGTTAAAATCAGCATCATCTAATAGTTCTAGTATTTCTTCTTCATTATCTCTATTTACTAAATAGTTACTTACTGATCTATTTTTTAGAATTGATTCTTTAAAGAAAGCTTTATTGGAATCTAGTAATTTTCTTAATACATCAAAGTTAAAGTTACCTAAATGTTTAGTTCCTAAATCTTTTAATAGTTCAGGAGGTAAGGCACTAATGAATGGTTTGAAATCTAAATTAGTATCTCTAGTAATTTTTTCTACTAAGTCTGAATAGAAATGTTTACTCTTTTTAGCTATTTTAGTTAGCTCTTGTTTATTTAGATTTTTTAACATTATTAAGTTAATACCTGATAATAAGTTTTCTTTTTCTGATAGTAATGTTATTAGATATTCTTTAGGAAGTTTTTCTAAAACATTAATATCATTACAATGAACTAGTAAATCTGTAACTCTTTTATCTTTTAATAATTTAGCTTGAACATCACTTTTAGCATCTTTTACTAAATGTAATAGCATTGTATCTGTTAATTTAGATTTCATATTATTAACATCAGTGATAGTCAAGTATTTGAATAATTTGTTTTCTTCACCTAAATAATCATCTAGTTTAGACATATATATATCTAAGAACTTTTGATTATTTGCTAAGTCTTCTATTTTTTCATAACTATTTGCAAATGCTCTAATCGTTTTTATATCATAGTTTTGGAATAGAATGATATCATCAATTAATGATTTAATTGTAGATTCATTTAAGGTATCAAAACGAATACCATTTAAAACTAAGTAGTTATCTATTTCAATATCTTCTCTTAATATTTTTATTTCTTCTGGAGTTAGTTCATCTAAGATATCTGTAGTTTCTAATAACTCATCAGTTGAAATAATACTATCTTTTATATTTTTACTTGTTTTTAGAAGAAGTGTACGAGGTTTAATACATTTATCTGTTAATGATAATATTATTGAACCATTTATCTTAGCTTTATCTAATGCTTGAATAAATTCTTTTTGTTCAATTAATTCATTGATTGTTTTGATATCGTTGTATTTATTAGATAAAAGCATATAAAGATAAAGATAATTTTTTTCTTTATCTTTAAATGTTAGTTTATTTAGATTTATACGATGATTAATTTCGTGTAATAGTTCTTTTATTGCTTTTTCATCATTTTTCTTATCTTCTAAAAGACTTAATAATTCGATGTTTGATAGTTTTAATACTTGCATCTTAGCACAACTCCTTATTCTATTTTATTATAACACATTATAGGCAAAAAAAAAGGAATTTTATTCCTTATTATTAATAGCATTTTTTGCTAATAAAACAGCATCTTCTAACGTGTTTGCACAAGCTAGGAAGCCACTAGAATGGACAAATCTTGCTGTTTTGATATTAGATGCTTTTGCTAGTTCTTCATCGTGTAATCCTAAGTATTCTTTAGAAAAATTATATGCTAATTCTTTAGAGTCCTTACTAACAGTTCGAGGTTTGATACTATACCCTCCTCTTTTAGATGGTAGAATTATTACTTTAACCTCTTTTGCCTTAGGATTTTTAGATTCCCATAAAGCTTCATCGTATGGCATATATTCATCTAGATATAGAATATTATCTTTAACTTTATCAATACTTTCTTCGACTTTTGTTTTAGCTACTAATAAAGCATTCTCTTTAAATATTAAACGATCAAAGATTGTTTCAGCAATTGATACTGCTATTACGAATTGATCATCGTTGTCTACATCTTCATTCCAAGCTTCATTAAATAAATCTATTATTTTATCTAAGTCTGTTAGATAGAATTCAGCTTTTATTTCTGGGAAGATACCATTATCGATTGCATCAATTTGCATTACTAATTTCTTGTCAATAGCTTTCCATAAAAGGTCAACATCAACAGGTTTTAATGAACGAAGATATTCTTTGCCATATTCTTTCCATAATAATCCAAAAGAACAATACTTAATACCGTTTTCTCTTTTTTTGGCATCAGGTCCATGATGATCGAATTTACCAAAACCAATGTCATACACAATAGCATTTTCTTTAGCTTTAGATGGATCAGATGTACGGCATACAATAGGATCTTTTATGAATTTAGAAAGAAACATTGTTGAGAAAACATCATCTGGATGAAAACTAGATGAATGAGTAACTAGGTTAGCCTCATCAATGTTTTTGGTTATTTTTAATTTCACGTTTCTTCACCCCTTTAGTCGTTGTATAACGAGCTAGTTTAACTACTTCTATTATTAATAATGGTAGGAATCCAAAGATAATTGTTACTAAATAATTATGAATTCCTATGTTTTTTGTTCCTAAGATATGTACGAAGTTTATTAGAACACTTATGATTATAAGTGATAATACTAAAATAACTACTCTTATACTCTTAAACGCTTTAATAATGTTTTTTAATAAAGCAGATTCACTATATAAACAATAAATAATAAAGATATTACTAAATAATAATGTAGACAATGCTATTGTTACTGCTAAAGCCATTGTTCCTTGTTGATAGATAATAAATTGATATGGGAATGAATAACAGAAAGTAGTACAAATTGCTGTGAATATTATAAATAATATTTCTTGTCCACTAATCATTTTTCCTTCTATTACAACTCTTCTTTTCATCAAGTCATTATCATATGGCATTTTTTTATAAACAAATTCTGTTGCAATAACTGTTATTAATTTAATAAATAGAATCAATAAAATATTATAGTAAACTGGATAACCAGTAATTATTAAAACAAAATACAAAAGTATTAATGGTAAATATGTTAGAATGTTATATTTAATGCTTCTTGCTATATTATCTATTTTTCCACGTGAATTTTCTATTTTATGATATAGATTATTCAAGTCTTTGAATTCATAGATTGCATTATCTAATTTGGTAATGAATTCTTTATCATTAGTATTAATAATTAAATTGCTAGTTAGCATTTTACGATTGAATTCATCTTCTTCTACTCTTTTGATATTAGTGTGGAATTTTTTCTTTGTTAAAACAATTACTTTTATACCTGCACGATTGAATTCTTTGATTAATTTATTGTTATAAATATCAGTTACAATATATTTAGCATAGATATATTTATGTTCTGATTCTTTTATATTGTAAATGTTTGAAAGAGATATTGGTAAAGTAATTGTAGCAATTGATAAAGCATTTAAAACAATAGTTATGAATGATAACCAATTATGATCATATTTGTTTTGATATATATCAACTGCTGTAGCAAAGATAAAGATTAAAATACTAATTACAATTAGTACGCGATTATAGTTTTTTAATTTATAGTATTGGATTCCATGGTAACGATTATAGTTTTTCTTACTCTGAATATCCTTAATAAAGATTATTAATAGTAATACTACTAATGAAATAATAATAGATAATAAATTTGTCATATTAAACCACCCTATAAATAGTATATCACACTTTATTACAATAAAAAAAGATGCTAATCGCATCTTATAAAGCACATAATTGTTCTGCTTTTTGTTTAAATAGATCATTCTCTTCTTGGATGATTGGTATTTCTGCCGAGAAGACTTTGCCTTCTGATACTTCACTAGATGAATAAGCTGTAATAGTGGTAATATTAGTTTCATTTTCTACTATTTCTTCACTAGTTCTAATCATCTTTGGTTCATCATCGACACATAGCCTTGTAATGTCCATATAAACTCTAATTTTGCCATCGTTTGGTTCTTCAATGATATAGCTTTCAAAGCAACGATTTTCACTACGATCACCATCTACTAATGAAAGTGAACCATTTATATAAATTAAATCTTTTTCTTTACGAGCAGTGAATTCAACAATTTGTAATTCAGTAACAGTTGAATTTTTCATTGGATATGCAGTATCGCGTATTTCTTTGCAGCAGCTTAAAAGATTTAAAATCCTACTCTGCTTTTTGCGGTTAGGAATACCAATGAATTTATAATATTGTTCCATAAGTATTTGCATTTCTTTTTCTTTCATATCATTCACTGCTTTCAATTCTTACACAATTTTTATGATACTAATTCTTTAAATAACTGTCAATATGATATGTTAGAATATTTTAAAATATACGTCATGTAGGCATTACTTATTTCAATTTTTGTAATATTATCTGGATCAGTATAAACTATTATCTCGGTTTCTAAATCTTGAATTTTTGCTTTGTAATTGTATTCTTTACTATGTTTATATTCAGTTATATCTGGTTTTTTATCTTTTAACAGTTTAGTAAAGATATAATTTAAATCTAAGTATTTAGTATCTATTTTAAAAGATTTCTTTTTAGTTTTTTCTGTATATGATATATCACTTGGAGAGGTACAAGTTCCAGAATCTACTTTCCCGGATGCTTTACCACTACAATTGTATTTATAAGTTTGTTTACCCATTGAATCTAAAATAACATATTGATATTCATATTTATTCTTTAGTATTCTTTCTTTTTGAATTTCGTAATCAACGAACTCAATTGGTTTTACCTCTTCTTGTTCTTTAGTTTCATTATTTATTTTATCAATGTTCTTTTCATATAATTTCATAAGAGCACTATCGGGAATAATAAATAAAATTGTTACTAAGATAATTAATATAACGACACCATAGATTATTAGCGCTTTGGTTCTTTTTTCCATTACTCTACTATACTATGTAATACTTTCTCTTTTTGTAAGCCATTTATGTAATCAATGGCATTCATTTCTTTTTTACCAAATGGTTTTAGTTTTGTTATATAAATTGTCTTATCTTTTGTGGATATTCCCAATCCTTTATTACTCATATCACATATTGTACTAGCAGAAAGATTACTCTCTTCTTCGTCAATATAGCAATCAATTAATTTAACTTCAACACCATTTATAAGAGCATATGCTAATGGCCATGGGTTTAATCCTCTTATTTGATTGTATACTTCCTGAGCTGGACGATTAAAATCAACGTGTTCTTCTTCTCTTGTTATGTTGTAAGCATATGTTGCTTCGTCATTATTTTGTGGTATACGTTTATTGGTTCCATCAATAATTGATGGTAAGGTTTCCATTAGAAGGTCTCTTCCCATTAAGCTTAAAGCATCATGAAGATCTCCTACTGTATCAGTATCTTTTATTACGTATTCTTTAGTACTGATAATATCACCTGTATCCATACCTTTATCCATATACATAACAGTAATACCAGTTTTTTCTTCGCCATCAATTAAAGCATGATGTAATGGTGCTCCACCTCTTAATCTTGGAAGTAATGAGGCATGAACGTTTATACATCCTAAACGAGGACTATTTAGAATTACTTCTGGAATTATCTGGCCATATGCACAAGTAATGATAATATCAGCTTTTTTATTAACAACTGGTTCGAATTCTTTTCGAATCTTTACTGGTTGATACACTTCTATATTATGTTCTAATGCTACTTTTTTAATTGGGCTATATGATAATTCATGATGTCTTCCAACTTCTTTATCTGGTTGAGTAACAACCATAATAACATTAGTTTTTTCAATTAAAGCTTCTAAAACTGGAACAGCAAAGTCTGGAGTTCCCATAAAAATTACGTTAATATTCTTCATTTATACCACCAAATTAATTATAACAAAAAATAGCGAATTATTCGCTATTATTTATACTCTTTTGACACTATTTTCTTTTGTTTTCACTTATAAGTTCCATGTCTTCTGTTAACTGCTTAACTCTTTCAATGATACGGCGTGCTTTGATTTCGTCATCACTATATGAATTAATTCTCAAATGACGTTCTAATTCTTCCATATTTAAGTTGGATGTAAAGAATGTAGTTTTGTAATTGTTCATTCTTTTTTGAAGAATTGTACCTAAAATTTCATCTCTTGACCATTCGGTAACTTTTTCGGCACCGATGTCATCAATAAGTAATAAATCTACTTCTTCTAAATACTCTATACGATCACCAAAGGTATCAAAATCACTTTTGATATCTCTTAGTAATTCTGGAAAGTAAACGATTTCAGTAGAAATCCTTTTTTTAGATAATTCATTAAATAATGCTGAGATTAAATAAGTTTTTCCACAACCAAAGTTGCCATGAAGATATAAACCTTTGAATTCTTCGTTTTTATCATATTTATCATAAAAGTTTTTTAACCATTTAATTACTTTTACCCTTTTCTTGTCAGTAATATCGATATTAGAGAAAGAAGCATTTAAGATATCTTTTTCTCTAGAATCTCTTTCTTTTTGTTTTTTTACCATTTCTTTTTGATATTTGCAAGGAGCATAAGAGAATTTTATTTGATAATCTTCTTTCTCAGGATAGAAGACATATCCTTCTAAACGATTTTGGCAATATACTAAGCCATCGCATTTTGCACAATTATTCAATTCTTTTACAGTCTCTTGTAAGGAAGAAGTATATTTCATAGCTTCTTCATCTGTTGCTTTAATTGTTTTAATTAAACGACGGAATTTAGTATCTTTACATGCTTCTAAGTAATTTTCTTTTAATGATTTTTCATTAACTTCATTAATGTTCATATTATCACCTGAAATCTTTCAATAAATCTTCTAGTTCTTCTTGCTCTTCTTTTGTTATTTCTTCTTTAGATATTTCTTCATTAAACCATACTGGTTTTTGATTATCTACCTTTTTACTTGCAGGTAGTTTCTTGTTGTATTTGTTGTTTTCTTTTTTCGCTAATTCCATTGCTTCTTCAGCTGTCTCAACATTACATCTTTTCCATTGACCAGCAATTGTTTCAACAAAAGCTTGATTTAGTTTGTTATTATTTTTCTTTAAAACGTAATCTATTAAAACGTTAACAACCGCTGGTTTTAACTCTAGATCTGTTAATAAAGTTTCTAATAGTCTTAAATCTCTAGATGTTGGTGTAGCTCCTTTGTTTTTAAGAGTTAAGAAATCTCTTGGAGATGTATTTTCAAACAAGTAAATAATTTTTGCGCGTGGTGAATTATCTCCTTCTGGACTTTTTAAGTATTCTGGTTGAGTTCTATATACTAGTGTTGGTAAACGTCCATTGTTATTATATTGATAATATTTTCTTGTTTGTTTTCTTAATTCTTCTCGATCAATAGAACCTTTGTCATTGATAACTGTTCTAATTATTTCAATTAGTTTTAATGTATCTAAATCATAAATATATGATAGTTGTTGAATTAGTTCTTTGTTTTTTTTAGTAAAGGTATTCTCTCTTAATAATCCTTTTGGTAATGATGATTCAATTAAATCGAAATCAACATTGTTATCAAATTTAATATTTAATGAGTTATGATCTTTAGTTTCAAAGGTATCAATATTTGGTGAAGATTTATAAGTCAAATCGATTGGTTTTGATATATCTTCATATTCTTTTAAGTCTAGTTTTGGTGCTCGAAACTCTAAGATCAAGTTTTCATATTCGGTTTTACCAATATTATTGTATAAAGTAACATTAAATATTGGAGATGCAAAGAATTCTTTTGGTGTTAGTGGTGAATATAATTCATAAACATATGAATTTATTTCTCCTTCTTTGTAATATGTTTTTAATAAACCTACTCCTTCAAGAGATTCTCTAGCTATTCTAATAATATCAATACTACTTTTCATCATTGTCATTAAATGATGATGCGTATAATCATTAGAAATGTAATCAGAAAGACGAATATCTCTTAATAAAGTAAAGTACAAACTAACAGCGATGGGACCAATAATTGGTTCATACAAGGAGATAATGTTTTTGCGATCATCTTCTGTAATGATTGACTTATTAACAACTGTATAAGTATCAGCAGGTAATAAGGAAATCAACTTCATGGTACCACCCTCTCTCATTTAATATTATAGACTATTATACATTTTTTTTAAAGAAAAAGCATGATATTTAATCATGCTGTTTCGGCTTCTGTAACTGTTTCTGTTTCAACCTTTTCTTGTACTTCTTCAACTACTGGTTTTTCTTCAGTAGTTGGTTTTTCTTCTACAACTGGTGTTTCATCTTTTGGTGGTTCTGGTTTTGGTTGATCAGGTTGGTCATCTTGTTCTGGTTTTTCTTCTTTTTCATCGTCTTCATTACTGATTACTTCTTTATTAGGATCTGTAGTTGGTTCTTCTTTTGTTTCTTCTTCTGGTTTTACATTTTCAATACTAATATTGAAGTTGAATAAGTATTCTACACCATCGATTGTTAAGAATACTTTATTTTCTTTAGTTAAAGAAATACTATTTAAATCTAATAGAATAATAAATTCATTATCTTTTAAATCAGTAATAGTTTGGTCATTACTTACAGTAAATCCATTTGTAGTAGATTCTATTTTTTTATAAGATTTTTCTAATTCTACTTTTAATGGAACTATATTGTAATTATTTTGACGTTTAACTTTTAAGTTATAGTTATTTTTTTCACCAGTTATTGAACTTTCTTTAACAATAAATGCTATATCTTCATTATAAACATTTGATGCTTCTTTAACGCTTGCAATTGTAATCTTAACATTGTCTAATCTATTATAAACAATCAATGAGATTTCTTTTGTTTTATTATTACATGTATAGAAATAAGTGTATTCACCAGCAGGTAGTTTTACTTCGTTGTTTTCGAATGATATTTCTTTACCATCTTTATCCTTAATAACTACTTCTGCTTTTTATTT
>Ga0247609_10002109_pt1 | contig 21782 bp, 28 predicted proteins | sample 172DNAGHGlowgp2_FD_193487 | JGI IMG/M metagenome (GOLD analysis project Ga0247609, IMG submission 193487) | Sheep rumen microbial communities from Palmerston North, Manawatu-Wanganui, New Zealand - 1728 DNA GHGlow gp2 | ecosystem: Host-associated > Mammals > Digestive system > Stomach > Rumen ...
ATATAAAAAAAAGCCTGATAAAAATATCAGGCTTCTATTGTTTAATAAGTCAATCTCTATTCTTCTTCACTTAACTTCTTCTTATAATTGCTTCTCTTTTTCTTTGGTTTCTTTTGAGCAAGCGGCTCTGTACCAGCTTCACCATCCTCACCAGGCATCTTAGGATTGCCCATGCCCATTGTGTTAGCAGGAGTTGAAGCATTTGCACATTCCTCAGCAACCAAATCTAATGTTTCACATAAGATATAGTCATCAAGACCCCGAATATCAATCTCTTTAAAATGACTTGCAATATTTTTCATATTCTATCATTTTTTATTAATCTTTCCAAGGTTCATCATTCCAGTAGTCATCAGCCCAATCTTGAATTTCATCATAGATTGCTTCTTCAAAATCTTCAAGTGAACCTTCTTTATCTTCGTCGTGAGTGATAATTGAAAGATTATTCAATCTTTCTGCTATTTCAGAACCAAAATGATATTCATTTACCCATAGAGTAATTTTCCAAGTACCTCTACTAGCTAATCTTTTATTAAAGCTATAAAATCTATCATCTAAATTATCAAAAATTTCCTCATAAATAATTTTGTCAACTGCATTAAACAAATCTCTTTTGTTTTTATAATCATTCATTTGGATATCATTTTCTATTCTATTCTGAATATCACCAGAACCACCATAACGTTCATTTAATATTTCTACTAAACTTTTCATATATTTATTATTTATTTACTTGTTCCTTTGTATATTAATTTTAATGCCTTCGGTGGAATTTCATCAAAGTACATAAACCACTCTTTTTCCAATTCTATTTCATCATCAATAGTTTTTGAAATATCATAGTATAATTTTTTCTTATCTATATACTTTGTATCAACCTCATATCTATCATCGTCATAAGTTGAGTCGTAGTCATTGTTTGTTGCTAAAAATACACAAGGTATTGTTTCAAAGTCTGGCCATTCACTTTCCCAATGCAATGTATATGAATCACCTAATTGTGGTTGTAAACCTACTTTTTCAATATTGCTTCTAAAAGCTGGATTAGACACATGATAAAGCTTCTTTGGAAGAATACCTTCAAATGGCTTCATATATGATAACTTCTTGACTTTCTTTATATTGCTATCATATTTGCCTTCTAATAATATGTCTATCAAGTTTTTCATATATTATTTGTTATTTAAAATCCAAAATCCTTTGGGAAAAACATTTCAGGTAATCGTCCAATAGGAAAATATAATCTCGATATAGTTTTATTATCTACTGCAGTTTCTACATACCATTTATCTCTATCAGTAGTAGGCTCAAACCATATTTTTAATCTTTGACCATTAAAATCTATTTCAGAATGGTATTCTTTTAACTTATCTATTTTATTATTTATTATCCAACTAGTCCAATCACAAATTTGATGAACGTCTGTTAACTTTCTTTTACCATAAGAACTTCTTGAAGCTTCATTTATTATTTCTACTAAGCTTTTCATTTTTATATGTTTATTTTAATATGCATTGTAACTAAAGCTTTTCACTATTAATGGTTCGGAAACGGTCTTTTGGCAATACTTTTCTGTGACATGGTTATTCATGATGATATTCATACCATCCTTAGTATTCTCATTCAAGTACCTCATCAGCTTAGGGTCATCAATAGTCCTTATTCGCTTTCCATTGTAGTAGAAGTCTAGGAAGTCTGGCATCCAAACAAGCTTGTATTCAATGAAATTCTCAGTTGGGTCAGGCATCTTGCATATACCTACTCGCTCTGCCATGTTGTACTTAGCATTTGGGTCATGCAAGTTAGTAGTAACATTCCACTTGAATGGGAATCTGTAGTAGCCACCAGTGCAGTTTGTCCAAGCTTCTACAACGTCTATCTCTGGAGGCCAACTGTCAAATGACCACATCCAAAGAGCCGGCCAAAGGTTCTTGCCTTTAGGCAGCTTTGCTACCCATGTATATGCACCGTACTTGAACCTCGGATTAGACTTATCTGAAGAGACTAAGCCAACACCATACTTTGGATAGTATGTCTTTCCTTCATGTTCAACTGCAGCAGGTGAATACTTGCAAATGAGTCTTAAGTTTCCTTCTTCATCAACACTCACGCAATTGTCATCATACCAGCAATAAGACCTATCAGGGTGTACTTTACCCCATCTTTCCTGGGTGTTCCACTTATAGCCTTGCCATGTGAATTGTCCCATCTTTATATGTGTTTGTTTTTTATGCCTCAGCGGGTTCTATCATTTCTCTTTCACCTATCTCTTCCCAGTCAAATGTATCCCCGGAGTAGCCATTTCTAGCAGCATTGTTCTTTGCTTTATATAAATTATCACAAAGAGCTTGAATATTTCTAGGACTCATATTTATTTTCTTATTTCCCTTTTCATACTCATAAGACTTGCCACATTCAAGTGTATATCTATATGCATCGATAAGTTCTCTCAAACTGCCTTCCATAGTGTATGTTCTTGTGTTTCCTCCAAACAATGGGGTGTGGGTTTGAATTATTCTGTATACCTTTTCCATCTTAGGCTTCTTAGCTTCTACAATCTCTACTAAACTTTTCATTTGTATGTCTCTATTTTAAAAATTATAATACTTTTTGGTCTAATTTTTAAATCCAAACATCTAGCTATTCAGACTTTTCGCTCTTCTTATCTTTATTCTTGTTCTTAATCTTGTCACTTATAATCTGTACTAAGTCCTTGAACAAATAGTCCCAAGTCAAGAACTGCAAGAAGAAGCCATAGAAAATGCCTTCTAAGCTATGTCCAAAACCAAAGTACATTGCAACACCAACTAAAATAGCGCATCCAGCACTAATCAAGCGCTTCCACCAGGTCTTCATCTTAGGCATGGGTGAAAGTACTACATAAGTGAATATATTGCATATTACAATATATATTATGTCTATCTTCTCTAATAAGTATACTAGCAAATTAAAATCTTCCATAATTATTTATAATTTCAAATATTTATTTAAAGCCATCATCAATTCTTATCTTATTAATGTCAAGCTTTTCTGTAATATATCTACTTAAATTTTTCATTTCCACCATTCAGGTTCTTCTTTTTTTAGTCTTTTAACGTCTATCTTGTCACTATTAGCTAATTTGTTATACATAAATGCTAAAGCTTCATGAGAATTCTTGTCATTCAGTTCATAATCATACTGGTATGCCATAGCTACTATTGCAATAACCACTCTTGGGCTTGTAGTGATTATTTTGAATTGTCTGTTACTTATAGGCTTTATTCTATAAGCTCCAAAGCTACTAATTATGTCACCTATGACGTCTACAGTGAGTACTGAAGCGCTCTTGTCAAAGATTGTCCAGTATTCTTGGCCCTTTTCTAAGACTGAGTCTAGTCTATCTTTTTCAATCTTATCAACGACAACATCTAAATAACTCAATTCCTTAATCAAGTCGTTATGATTCATGTGTTCTAATATGTATAATAGACTTTTCATATATATAAAAATAAAAAAGAGTCTTATGCTTTATAAACACAAGACTCTGCTGATATGAGGATTAAAGCTATATTATCTATTCAACTTTCTCATATATTCTTGTTGCTTGCTCTTTACGACGACCTTCACTCCAGTTTGGTATTGCTGTCAAATAGCCAATTACCCTATCCCATAGTGTAGTGTTCTTACTTCCGCACTTTGGGCATGTCTCAAAAGGCTGCTTAGCAATAAAGCCACATTCGCAGGAGCAGTTGGGGATGTTAAACGTGAGGTAGTTGCAGCCTTCTTCTGCAGCATACTTCAATATGTGTCTATACTGCTCTGCTGACAAGTGCTCTGAAAGGTTCAAGTGAGCAGCACTACCACCATCAAGATAGTCACCTATATAGTTCTTGCCATGCAGTCTAATCTTTTCAAAGATATTCACCGAACTGTCAGAAGGTATGTATATGTAGCTTGCATAGAGGTTTCTGTCTTTTGGTACAATGTATCTATCAGCCTTGTCCCAATTGTAGTTCTTGATTGCCAATGATTCTGCTGGAACACATTCTGTGTTGAAAGTCAACTGGTGCCCATTGAACTTGCCTTTGTTTTCTGCATTCATCTGCTTTATGGTGCCAAATACAAGTTGGCAAAACTCAGAATAGTCCTTATTGTCATTGCATCTGATTCCTAAGAATTCAGCAGCCTCGTTCAGACCATTGATACCAATTGTGAGATACTGCTTGTCAAGGTTGATAAACCCAGCACGATAAACTGGTAATAATTTAGCATTATACATATCCCAGAGCAATTCATTGTAAGCTGTATGGTATTTATATACCCTAGATAAAATGTTTCTCAAATACTGCTCTAAAAGACCTTTAGAAGCCTCATACTCCATGAACCTATTCTCTGGCTCCTTCTCAACGTATGCGATAGTATCTTTGAACCAGTCTTGAATGATACGATTTAAGTTCATAGTTATCACAGACTTGCTTCCAGTTTGAATTCCAATGTTGCCATTGGTGAAGTTAAATTCTTTAGTTTGAACCTTATTTTTCAACCTGCAACAACTTGATAGTGAATCCGCTGTATCAGATATGTAAGTAAAGAATGAGTGGCCTCTAGCATACTCTTCAGCTACAAAGTCAGCATTCTCCTTGTCAGCAAATTCTCCATCCTTATATATAAGTGCAAATGACTCAACTGGGAAGGTCAGAATAGTCTTCAGACGCTCTTCATTGAACCACATCATGAATTCCTTCTGCAATCTGTTGAGTGAGTCCCAAACAGGTTGTGTGCCATCTGGGAAGTAGAAGTCACCAAACATTGCTTCAAAGAATGGCTTGTCAAAGTACGAGAAGTTTACGAATGCCGCCTGCAAGCCTCTGCTAGCCACAGGTTGGTTTATAGAGTAAATAACTTGTTGCCAGTATTGGTGTATCTGTCCGAGGATTGTTATGTCCTCCTGCGTCTTCTCTCGCCTTCTGACGACTTGGTCGAGATGTGTATAGTAGTCATCACCCCACTCTCTGCGAGCAAAATAGTCAAAGTATAGCAAGAACTCTGATGTTGCTACAGCGCCAGCAAATTGTGATGCGATAGCAAATACCATGTTGATGTACATGCCACAATAGCTGTCAAGATTCTTTGGTGCTGCACTTAAGCCTCCAATCTTCTTGAGACCATTCATTAAGAATGGGTACATTGAGATTGAGCAGCAATATGGTGCTACAGCGCCAGCAAATGAACTTTCATCATGCTTATATATAATGTGTGATGATAAGTCTTTCTCATACATGTTATGGTCAAAGTCTGGGAACAATTCCTTAAGCTTGTTCTCCACCATATAGCGGTTTATGAGAATATTGTCTGGCTTGTGGATTTCATTGTTCATAATGCCAATGTTCTTAGTAGAGACATTAGAGTTGTCATCAATAGTAGCATCAGCAGTATTTCCAGAATTCTTATACTTGCTAATGAACTCATCTTTGCTCTTTGCCCACTCACGCATGTTCTTATGCTTCTCACGATAGAGAATGAACTCTTTAGCTACATCAATATAGCCATCAGTCATAAGAGTTTTTTCTAGAATGTCTTGGATTTCTTCTACTGAGATGTCAGTCTCTCTTGTAGGTTTGTAGCATGCTCCATCTGCTGAGTCATCAACTACAAAGTCGTATTGGAGAATTTCACCAATTGCATGACGGAGAACTGATTTGTCGTACTTTGTTTTGGTTGCTTTGAATGCTTTCTTTAAAGCTTCTTCAATCTTAGCTTGAGAGAAACGAACTAGGCTTCCATCTCTCTTAATCACTTTAGCCCTCATTTATATGTATATGTTTTTTTAAAAAAGAGAGCTCAAATCAAATGACTTGAGCATTACGTAATTTAATATATCTTGAGCTGAGGAAAAATTTAGTTTAATCAATACAATTTTAGTACCAATTTTCCTTGTGCTTTGATTTTCTTGTATAGGCTTTTTTATTAATTGTCACAGAGTTATGGTTCAAGGTCTTTCCATAGAGAGCAATCTCTTCATTTCTAGCATCTCTGTGGATGGTCTTAAGAATATCATCGTGGAGCTTGTTCTTATTATCTTTAGTGTTTCTCATCGTTGTAGTTTTTAGTTTTACACTTTAAATATATTTAAAATCACTAAATTTTTATCACAAGCTCCTTGATTTTTTAGAAAATATCTATACTTTCTATAGTCTTTTTCCAGCATTCATTTGCCTTTGAGTCTGTAGATATTCCATTGTCAAGAGCCTTATAGCCTCTGCCTCTGGCTAGAATTCTATTGAGAACTAAAAATATCTTCCATTTTTCCTCATTGTCAATATCTAAAACTGCATATTTGTCTTTAAAGTTGAATTCTGCTGGCTTTTTCTTTATTTTATAAGTAATACCAAAGTTTGTACATATTTCCTTCAACGACCTATTTCCCCACATTGGCCAATCATCCTCCATAATCCAGCAGTCAACTGGGAATTGCGGATAGTCAATCTTTTGAAAGTTATTTTTTTCCAAACTTTTGCTTATATGCTCTACGTGTTCTCTAGATACAGGACTTAAACCTTCATTCAAAAAGTCTACTATTGATTTCATAATTATTTATAATTATTTATATTTATTTCCATTGCATTTTTTCATAAAGTACTACAGCCCACTTGTTCAATGACTCTGATATAAAGTTCTTGTGGCCATCTATCTCATCATCTATCATATAGCCAATTGACTTGAGCAAGTTTTTCAATATGTTCATGTTCTTTTCTTGTTGGTCATCTGCTGAGTTGCAGGTGCAGTCGCAGTAGAAAGTGCTATGCTCAGAAGTGCCTAGCGGGAAGTTGTTGTTGATAATTCCTTCAATGTACTTGTAGAAGTCTCCTAGAATCTGAGTTCTATCAGTCCAAAAGTCAATCTTAGAGAAGTCGGTCACCATTTGTGCGTATACATTCTTACGGTAGATAGCAATGCAGTCACATGTTCCCAAACCAGCGGTGTTGTACATGCTCAATGAGCTGCCATTGCAACCACAACTTGACATAGTGCCTGGAATCATCATAGTAGTCTGGCCTTTAGAGCCAATTACAGAGCCCATAGTAGTGACAGTGCTTCCAGTCTTGACCATACTCATTACACCATACTTGTTCAGCATAGCAAGATAGTCATTCATGATTACACCTGATTCTCCTAGCTTCGTAAGAGCCATTACTACCTCATCATTCATATTAGACTTGTAGTACTTGAGCATCATGTCAGTGACATCTGAATTGAGTGTCTCAATGAGTGGGGCATGTCTGTCATCATCAGTCTCATGCTCTTCACCATAGCAGTCATAGAGCTTAGTTGCAAGCCAAGTTCTAAAGTTCTTAAGCTCATCTATTGTAAGGTCTTTGATATAAGTTTCTTCATTCTTAGAGCTATATGTAGCATATATTCTATTTATGGCTATACTAGTGGTCTTAGTGTCAATCAAGTCACTATCTAATATAAAATTCCACAATATTTGACTAAAGAAATATACTGATGGGTACTTTCCAATAACATCATCGTCATTAGCTGTATGAATATCTAGTCTTCCAAATATCTCAACATCATACTTATAGTCTTCATCATAATTTTGAGCTTCATCTTTGAAAGGCAAAACAAAATATGGATTGCCATGAGATGTCATACGCACCTGGCAATACATGCCTCTGCAATTTTCATTGTAGAACTTCAAATAATCTAGTTCAGTATATGTATCTAACTTTTCAGATGGGAGACAAGCTACGTAGTCTCCATTTTCATCTAAATATATAGCTGTGTCTTTAAATTTAGTTATCATAACTATAAAGAGTATTAATTAGTAAAATAATAATCTGAAAGACAAATAAATAAAAAGAGAGACCGTTTCATCCCGGTCTCTCAACATCAGTCCTTACTCACAAGCTCGTTGCGGTGATGGTAGCGAAATTCACAATCTGCAAGCCTGATGCAATATTTAATAACTTACATATATTTCATAATTAAAAAATAATCTGCAAGCCTGATATGAACTGATATATAAATACCTTCTTGTGGTTAGCAAGCTTTGAAAAGTATCGTCGGTTCCCGGCTTATCTTTATGTCTTTATTAGTCTCTACTTATCAGATTCTTCTTTGGCTTCTGCCTTAGCTTCTCTAATATGGCATCTTTTATGCTTTGCATATCTTATTCATCTTCCTTTGCTAATTTCTTCTCTAACTGCTTAGCCTCCCAGCGCTTAATCTTAGCATCCATGTAATGATTACCACTCAGTTCTTTATATTCATCATAAATCTTATAGATAGTGTCTTCATTATCAGGCTCTAATTCAATGAGCTGATTCAATTCTACTCGTAAGACACTTGTCCAAGTGGCAGTATCACCATCTTTTATAGCCGTCATCAATTCTTGCTTATTGTTGTCTAATTGAGTCTTCAAAGCTTCAAACCTATTGTTGAGCTTATCAAAAGGCTTCTTTATAAGTCTCCACAAAACTCCTATAGCACCAGCAACTCCTACAATGCAACCTGCTATCGCAGATACTACAGAAATTACATCTCCAAATTCCATTTATAATTTATTTTTTTAAAGCCAGTCTCTCAATTTTATAATAACCAAATCGCCATCAAAAAATAATTTCCTAGCCGGCAAATTAAAATGCATAGATATTGTCATACATGCTTTGTCCTTCATCTGTAGGTCTCAAAGCTACACTGTATTTCTTATAGAATACGAACTCACCTATGAATGACTTGTACATATTAGTATCTTGAACGAGTGAAAGTTGCATTTGAGACATAACCATGTCATCATGACCTACTACAGCCTTGTATGTGCCATTACCTTTAGCATCACCAAAGTTTTGGAGCTCTACAATGAACCTGTGGTCCAAGTTCTTGATTTTTTCTTTCTCATACTTTTCTTTAAAGGTCTTGCACCCAATAAGCTTAGTCTTAGAATTCATCTGGATTCCCCACTGCCACTTGTTGTGTGAATTCAAGGTCTTAACAATGATACTCTCATCAAATACATCTGTATCACCATCTTTTTCAATGTATTCCATCAAGTACTTCATAAACAAGTCTCCATACATGTTGCGCTCTAATGACACTAAGATACGGTCAAGAGGACAGTATCTTGAGACAAACTCTTTGAGTATTCTTACGGCCTTAGAAACTTCTATTGTATTGCTTCTAAAGTAGCCTATGGTCTCAACATCTGGCTCTTCAGTCCCATTTTCTACTAGACGACCTATGGTGAACACAGTATAGTCACCATCATTTCCTTCTGATATATCTATGGTAGTAACTATCCAGTCGTTCTTAAGTTGTGTACTAGGCTCATAGTCTGGGTGCCAGAAGAAGCAGTCTGAGTTCTCGCATATAAAGTCTTTGTTTACAAAATCAACAGAGCGCTCTGTCATTGACTTGAGCACTTTACCGGCAATCAAAGTGTTTGAGTTGATGTCAAACATGGTACCAAACTGCTGATTGAAAGCTTCTTCAGAGCCATAGTTAGCTACTTGACGCTTGTGCCAAGCCTCATCTCGCTTCTCCCATTGGTGGGTATCTGGATTCCACTCAGGGACTTGCCACCAATCTACTTTGAATGGCGCATAGTCATTCTCACCCATCTCAGCCATTGAGTACAGTCTTTGGAATAGGTTGTAGCCATTCTGAGTGGAGCTTATGATGAACTTAGCTTTACCAGCAGTGATTGTAGGGAACAAGTTGTTGTAGAACTTTTCCATGATGTTAGGTGGTACGTGTGCGAACTCATCAGCTAATACACAGTGCAAAGTAAAGCCGATACCTGAATTCTCAGTAGTAGCTTCAGACATGATTCTTGAGCCATTGTCAAGAACAATTGCTGACTCATTCCACTTGTAGATACCTGGTTTCAAATAGTATGGGAGCTCTACATATATCTTCTTAATCTTGTCCATAATTTCATTTGCCGTCTTAGCTTTGTTACCAAGTACTAGTGCATTCTTATCATAGTTGAAGATAATATAGTGGAGCATGTAGATTGCTGAAGTAGTAGTATTGTGAGATAGTATTCCATTAGTATAATAGCTATGCATTTCACTATCAACTGTTATATCACACATGCATACTTTAGTATCTATCTTAGATATTGACAAGACTTTTGAAGGACCTTCTTTAGTCATTATCTCTTGTCCTACTTTCAAGTCTTTTGCCCAAACTGTCCTCATTTGAGGTGTAAATATCAAGTGCTCATCAGCACATTTAAGTTCATAACCATTTTCTGTAGTCACAGTATATATTTCAAATGGCTTAGTAAGATGAATATGAGTTGCCGGCACAAAGCCACTTTCAGAGAGTACTTCTATGCCATCTAATTGAAATGACTTTATAAGCTTCTCTTCAGACTTCTCAGAAGAGTCAAGAGAAGATATTAGGTTTAAAATGTCTGGATTGCGAGTATCGTTATATTCTTTATACCAATCATACTCTTTTTTCCATTTTAAGCTATTATCATATAGATTATAAAGCTCAAATAATGGTATTTCATATATATTATCTTCTATCTTATATTTTTCTAATTTGTCTTTTTTAATCTGTTGACATAAGTCTTCATTATTTATTTTTATAACTATGTGATTATTAAAGAGTTGACATTTGCCCGACTGTCTGCACGACAAGAATATGCTCAATTGGTTCTTTTCAAGGTGTCTTAAGTAGTCTTCTTGATAGTCTCTCAAAGTGATATACTCAATGCCTTCTGGGGTCATCAGTTTGCATTTTGTAGCAAAATATATAATATCATTCTTGCATCTTATGAAGTCTGCTATCTCTTCCGGCGTGCGCTTGAAGTTCAAGTCCGGCTTGAGAAGCTTTGTATTGCCCATATAGAATGGGTTAGCAATGAGCTGACGACCTTCTCGAATACCTTGTAATGCTGCTTCTATAGACTTTGTAGACCATATCATTCGTCTAGCTATCTTTCCTGATTCATCGACTTTCACAGGATTGAAAAAGTCTTCATCTTTCTTTGTGCTTTGGGTTATTTTCTCTTCAATCATAAATTTATGCTTATTTGATAAACAAATAAAAGTCCACCCTCACAATTTTAAATTTTTTGGCACTTAATACTGTCTTAGCCACATTTCATACTGGGTATTTTTCAAATAATGCTACCACTTGTTTATTATTCTTATAAATATAATATAGACTTTATGGAATGCCCTATTGTACGAATACTGACCTTTGAGATGCCTATAACATATTCTACCTTACAGGTATTCAATACTCTTGGCCAAGATACTACACTGACTTGCCAATATTCATGGTCGAATGACAAGGTCTGCTGGACTAATTGGGTAGACTATAACACCTACTTGTTGTTGGCAAAGAATATTGAAGGTGACTTTTGGTTGAGAATCAAATTGTTTGGTGGCTTTGACAAGCTCCTTGTGAACAACAACATAGTGACTTGCTACAAGATTGCTTTAGATACATCAAATGTGTTCTTACAACAGTTGTGTAATTCAAGCAACTTGTTCTCACCATATAATGGACTTGACTGTGCTCTGTTGCTTCAACAGCAGCTAGCCGACTTGGTCATTTGTATGTTTGGAATTCCAATCTACTACTTCAGAGTGCTACCTGATAAGGACACGGCAGACTATACATTCAAGGAGTATGTGCTACATAATGTGGTAGCTGTTAAGCAGTTAAAGTTGATGATTCCAGATGGTGCCATGCCTTCTTCTAAGCCAGTGTTCTCTGATTGGGACTTTGATTGGGAAGTAGATTGGGAAGTTGAGCTGTCAAAGACTGCTTTTGCAGCTGCCTTTGGAGATGATGCCTTTCCAAAGCACCAAGACTTCATATATGTGCCTATGATGAAGCGCATGTGGAATGTAAATGCTGCCTATGATGAGAAAAATGAAGGCCTTATGTGGCGCTCAACAACTTGGAAGCTTGGTCTTGTAAAGTTCAATGACTATACAAATGTTGGTACAGAAGGCTTTGAAAGCATAATAGACAATATGATAGTAAACAACTATGAAGAAGTCCTTGGAAGACATGAGAGAGTCGAGCAAGAGCGCTTGTCAGGTACCTTCCAAACTGAGATGCCAAAGTTCGCTGCAAATGCCCTATATAATGTTTCTACATCAGATGCCATACGAGCTGAATACAATGACCAGCTTATTGAAGTCACTCAAGAACAGCTTAATCATGCTTCAGCAATAGTCGTCAGAAACTTCTACAACATGAAGGCCAAGAGTGGAGAGAATGAAGGCAATCCAGCTGTAGTAATGTACCAAAAAGACTGGTGCTATGAGTCTGGAATGACCTCATTCATACTTCAAATCCCACCAGAGAACAGGATGAAGAACATAAAGAAAGAAAACATAAGCTTCTCAGTAGTGATTGGCAATCTTGAGCTTGTATACGAAGATGGCACTATATACTTCAATGGGAAGACCTATGATGGACCCGAACCAGGAACTTACTTATTTATAGTAAGGTTCAACAGAAACAACTTCACATCAGACATAAATGTATACAAACATGATATAGTGGCAAACAAGAAGAACGTTCCTATATACAGACTACGTCCAGAGATGTATATGTTTGACTTAGAGCACCCAGTCATAACTGATACTCTTACTTACAACAATGACTTTAAGTCTTTGGAGCCACAACCTATATTTATAGTAGGGTCAAATGTCAAGGTAACAAACTTCAAGGTCTATAATGATAATCTAGGTAATGAGGAAGCTTTCAAAGAAGCTATTTCCTATGCTACTAATCATCGTGCGTGCCTAATAAATGACTTAGCTAGACCATTCATGGGCGAAGCTGGATTCCCAGTAAGATAAAATCAAAGAAACTAATTGTTATTATATAATAGCTAACTATAGAAAATCAATATGAAAGAACTATCAAAATACTTATTAATGCTTATAGAGGCTGATAAAGGAGAGGGTACTGGAGAAGCTCCTGCTGAAGAACCTGCTGAAGCTCCTGCTGGCGATGGAGGTGGTGAAGAAGCTCCTGCTGAAGAACCTGCTGAAGAACCTAAAAAAGATAAAAAAGATGATGAAGAACCAGTTTTTGCACCATACCCTGCTGGCTACTTCCCTCTAGACAAAAAGATGACTTCAGATGACATACAGCTCAAAAAGAATTCTATAGAATATTCTTTGACTGCTTCTTTAAGTAGAGATTGTGGTCTTGGTACACCTAAGAAATTTGGTATAGGACCACTTAAGTTTGAGGGATATGATTTGATGGTACATAATAGAGAATTTGACTTCGATGAGTTTCTTGTAGAAGAAGCTGCACATGACAAATACACATATCTTGAGCTAGTTGACAAATGCAGAGACTACTGGGCTGAAAATAAAGCAGATTTTAAATACTGGCAAAATCTTTTGAAATGAGAAACCTTAGAGATTCTATATTAGAGAAATTAAATATCGACAGTGTTAGGCTAACTGGGCAGGGTATTCCTTATGAACTTGGTATAAATGCAGTGGTCCAATTTCTAGAAAGTCAAGGGTTTGAGCGTTTACCAATACCTTTGGAAAAGGAGTTTAAAAGATGCTATAAGACTATGTTTAATGTCATAAATGACACTTTTGATAAAGGCTATACAATTAATCTATGGAGTGATGGAAGGCATGAACTAGACTTTTGGGACACTACTAATGAAAGCATAAGCAATGACAATCCAGCATATAAAATCTTTTGGGGATATATAGCTGCACCTATAGTTGAGAAAGACTTGCATATACACAAGTACTGGCCAGCAAACAGAAGACTTACTGACAAAAAAGAGAAATACTATACTAACATAAAAGACTTTATAGAAGATACAAATAAACAGTTTGAGTTTTGAGAAACCTTAGAGACATATTACTAGAAAAGCTAGATATTAATGATATACCTTTGAAAGAGATACCTGATTTTTGTGATGACCCTGAATACTTCAATGTTGGCAACATATTGGTATCTGTATTTAGCTATTCAATGACTTTAGTAACTTTTTATAAGATTGAGAAGAAAATAGGAAAGAAGACCTTTTTACTACAGCCAATAAAGGAAAAGATTGTAAGTGGTGATGGCATGCAAGGTGAATGTGCTCCTGACGAGCGTTGTATAGCCTATGGTGAGCCAATAAAAGTAATGGTAAGTAGAAGAGACGGCAAATTGAGGGAAGGCAAGTCTAGTGGGTACCACTCAATGTATTTGTGGGATAACAAACCTGTTTGGTTCTCAAATCTAGACTAAAAGTATAAGATGCTCATGATTATATAAGTCTATATAGAAAAAGCCACCCATTTGAGTGGCTTTTTTGTTTTTATAAGATTCTTATTCTTCTATAATCTTAAAGGTATATTCATAAGTTCCCATCTTGTCATCTTGCTTCTTTGTGCTGATTGTTGCAGCACCTCTTGTATTGACACCTGAGTTTCCAATGCCAAGTGCACTTTCAAAGATGTTAGAAGAGTCACCTCTTGAAGAACTTCCGTGCTGCATTATAGTGGCTGACAAGTTGAATGGCTTGTCGGTAGCAATTACTTTGAAGACTTCATTTCCATAAGGAGGACCAAACATTACAATAGTGTTCTTAAGAATTGCAGATTCACCAGGTTCGAGATAGTATTCACGACCATCACTGTCATTTACAGTAGGAATGATAGGGTTGATGAAACCATCTGGTTGAATGTCAATGATATTGAAAAAAGCTTTCTTAGTACCATTGTTTGTGACCTTGATTACTGCCATATTTTCTGGTGTGAATCCGGGTACTTCATTAATAATGAATTTGTCCTTATTAAGATATTTAGTAATCTCAAATGTACCATCATCATAAATATCTGCTTCAACTGGCAAAAGCTCCATAACAATGTTAAAGCGCTCATCAGTGAAGTCTAGGTCTTTGATAATCTTGCCTTGAGCAAAATTATTGAGCGTTGACATGACATCTGATTCAAGTGCTTCTTCATCAACATTGGAAATCTTATGTAATTCTTTATTATATAATGCATTAGTTATTGCCACAACTTTAGCACCGCGGGTACGACCATAATTCAATTCAATTTCTGGTGAACTATTATTTATTTCAGCAAAGCTTGAATTAGAGATTTGTCTATTAAGTGCCATTTTGAGATTTGGGTCCATTTCTGGATGTATACTAACCTTTATCTTATTATCAGTAAATGTTCTGGCTTTTATGAATACCCAAGCATCTTGATTGGTCTTAAACTTTTTCTTAGTGTCTAACAATACCTTGGATTTGAAGTTTTCTGAGCTTATTACTCTACCACTAACTATAACTTCGGTATTTTCAGTAAGTTGTGGTGTTCCAGGAGCAACAAATGCTACAGTGGTACCTGGATTGACACCAACAAGACGACCAGCATTGATAGTTATTACAGAGTCATTCTTCACTGAGGTCATATTGAAGTATTCAGATTGAACGGTGAAGTCACCACCAAAAACTGTAAAGTCAACATCACCTTCGATTGCAGGGTTCTGGAAAGGAGCTTTTGCAGCCATCTCAGCCATTATTCTTGCAAATACTTGACGGTAGGTATCACCAGTTTTCATTTGTGAAAATGACTTATATAGACAATATGAAAGTGAACCTACTGAATTGTTCTCATCATCAAATGTTTCATAATTAAGTTCATTTGCGCTTGCTCCTGAAAATACAACATATTTTGCCAAGTTGTTTACGTCAACAGCTCCTCTTGAGGTTGCTCCCATTCCCATTCCAACTTTACCATCTGTCTTTGGTGCACCGCTTGGAGCATGCCATCCTTCAGGAACTAAAGCAGGGGCACCACCACGAACTTTTGCAGTACCACGAGTACCAGTACCTGAGTGACAAGAATCAAGGAATAGAAGTATATGACCATCTTTGCCAAGCTTTATTCTGAATTGCTCAACAATTCTTCCAAGTTCATCATCTCTGAAGTGCAAGCTACCATCATAGCCTTCAAACATTTTCATAGGAGCATCATAGCATACCAGACATTCATCAAGGCCATCAATTTCATCACCGTTGTCATCAAAAATCTGGTGCCCATGACCACTATAATGAATAACAACGTCATCTCCTGCTGAAACTTTAGAAAGCAATTCATTGAAGGCATTGACCATGCCGACCTTAGTTGCTTGCTCATCTTTTAGATACATAATATCTTTTTCCTCAAATCCTAAACCTGTCAAAGTCTTTTGAATTAGAGGGACATCGTGGTCAGCACTAATTGGGTACCAGCCAGTCAAGTTCTGGTCATAGCTTCCAACTGCTATGATTAGCGCATATTTGTGCGCGTTTGAAACAAAAGTGCATGATAACATCAAAGCTATCATGCACAATATCTTTGCAAGTCTCTTCATATTCTTATATATAAAGTATTTTATTCATCTTCATCAGGAACTTGCAATACAAACTGCTCATTGCATTCACCGCCAGAAAGCCATTGGTATGATTCACCCATCGTACGGCAATAAATCTCGTCAAAGCCTTCACTTAAAATGAGTTGTGAATTTTCCCATGGATTGAGACGGCCTTTGTAAGACTTGTTTACCCAAACATCTACATAGTAGCCTGTCCAGTTGTCAAGCTTTACAACACAACCTCCACGAGAAAGAACTGGTCTTTCTAATGCAAAATCACCTTCTGGAAGAACATACTCAGACTGTGCACCTCTTGACTTTACAACTCTTGTTGCTGTTAAAACCTCTTGGCTAAAAGCCATTACGCTCATAAGAACGATTACCAATACTAAAAAGAACTTTTTCATATAAAATTTGTTAATTATTTTGGTATAAATAGTAGCAAAAACTGTGCCAAACTTACTTTTATTTGTTAAAGAAATGTTAAAGACGTAAAGTTTCCTTTTTTATAAAAATGCTGGAATAAAATTTATTTTTAAAATATAAGTAGTCTTTATGTCACTGTTGAAATACTGACAATGCACACCGCAGAGGTAAACTCATTTTTATATAAACCGGTCAGAACATACAAAGACTGCTTTTTTAAAAATATAGTATTTATAAATGAAAGACTTTAAAGATATATTGTTAGAAAAACTTGACATCAATAGAACTAAATTTGTAACTGAATTTTCACCACATGCTAGTGTTTATGATATTATAGATTTTTTAGAATATAAAGGTTTTAAAAGTCTTAATGGAAAAGAAAAGAAAAAACAAACATATAGAGAGTTTTTCAAAAGTCAAGGTAGAGGAAAGTACTTCTATTTAGAACATAGTCCAACTTGGATGGGTGGACGATGGAAAGACTTGAGATTTGTAGATACGAGCAAACCAATCTCTAGAAAAAATCCATTGTATTATATACAATTTGACAATGATTATATTAGTACAGTTATAGCATATATTGATGACTGGATTAAAGCAGTGACTCTTAAGTCTAATTGGCATGATGAAGAGAAATACTATGATGCTATAGCTGACGAAATGGAAGAATACTTTAAAAATAAATAGATATATGAAAGACTTGCAAGTTTTATTGGACAATGGACATGGAAAAGAGACCGCAGGGAAGCGTTCCCCAGTTTGGAGTGATGGAACACAACTATACGAATGGCAATTCAACAGGATTATTGCTATTGAGCTAGAGCGCCAACTTCTAGAGCTTGGTATTCCATGCAAGAGGATTGTTACAGAAGATACTGATGTGAGTCTATCTGAAAGAGCAATTCGAGTAAATAAAGAGCATGCTAAGAAAAAGAGCATATTCATATCTATACATGCCAATGCTGGTGGTGGCCATGGTTGGGAGGTCTGGACAACTACTCGTAAGAATAAGAGTGATGAACTTGCACAGTGCTTCTTAGATGTATTTCCTAAGATATTTCCAGACAAGAAGTTAAGAGGGGCTAAAGAGAAGAACTTCACAGTCATATATAGAACCAATTGTACGAGTGTACTCACAGAGAACTTTTTTTACGATACTGAATCTGAATGCAAGTGGATGATGACCGATGATGCTATACAGCGCATTGTAAAGCTGCATGTAGAAGCAATCAAGAAGTACTTAGAATATACTGAAGAGGACTACCAAAACAGCCCTAAGATGAAAAAGATTCTAGCCGAGAATTTGGTCGAGCATAAATGCAATTTAGTATGAGAAGTCTAGTAAAATGTATATTAGAAAAGTTAAGCATTGATGACATTAGCAATGCACAAGTTAGTGAATTTCCTTATGGAAAGACCATTGCTGATGTTGAAAATTGGCTTATAGAAAATGGCTTCAATGAAGCGACTTATGCTGTAAATAACCATGCAAAAAGAGAGCGAACTTTCAATAGCATGCATACAAGGTGCTGGGCATACCCTCAGGGTAAAAACGATAGACATGTAATCTCCTTTGCAAATACCTCAAAGAGTCGAGGAAAAATATCAGAAGCAAATCCAATGTTTCATGTATTTGTTTCCTGGTATAGCACTATCCCAAGAATGCATTATCAGGCAAAGTGGGAAAATGAGGTACAAAACTTATCGCTAGAAGAGTTTAAAGAGAAATTAAAAAAGATTTTTTAGATATATGAAAAGTCTAGTAGAGTTTTTAACAGAAAGCAATATAAATTATTACGTTTATTTTCATTCAGATTTAAGTGATGGTAAACCTATTATTAGTAAAAATCAATTAGAATTAGATTTTATTGAAGAAAATAATTTATATGATTTTCTGCCATTATGGAGTAGAGATAGCGGAAATATTGCTATAATTTGGTGGAATGAAGAAGAGTTTGGTGGTAAAATTTACAATTATAAAAATGAAAAAGATTTTCAAAAGAACATCAAACGAGTTGCTAAAAATTGGTGGGAAGATTACCAAAAAGATGACTATATAGAATTTGATGATTGGTTTTTTGGAAATTTGCCAGGAGCAAGTTCACCAGATGATATATATTCAAAATTATTAGAAACTATAAATGAATCTTTTGCTTTAGGTGAAGGTAATAAATGCTATTTAATAGTTGATTTAAAAGCAAAAAAAGTAATAGCTGGCGGTGAAAATTCAAAACCAACTTTTAATTATTAAAAAAATTATAGAACAATGAAAACAGTAAAAGAAATATTGACAGAATCTCTAAATGCTAAGAAGGTCATTCATGTTGACTTTGAAGATAAAAAAGATTTTAGTTGGTTAGAAGAAGTATATTATTCAGACTTAGATGGAATCGAATCTATTGAAGGTGAATACTTTAGAGATAGAGGAGATATTTATATAACAATGAGAGGTGAAGCTCCATTTACAATGCAGTGGAATTTCAGAACAAGAGAAGTATATGTAAGCAATATAGAAAATATTGATTGGGACGAACTTATGGAAATGTATGAAAATGAAGAAAACTTTGTCCTTTATTACTTTAATCAGTGGAAAGAAATATAAGATATATGAAAAGTATAGTAGAAATGTTTGAATACTACGTAGAAGAAGGAAAGCTACCTGGAGTAAAACTATAATTCCAAAAGCTAAATAAAAAAACTAAATAATTATGCCAGATATTACTCAATTTGCCATACAAAACCTAGAAGATGAAATTGACTATGCATTCATTCAACGCGTGCAGGCCGAAGTCACTCAATCATGTGCTCTGCCATTTGCACTTCCTATTGAACGCATACCTTCTTTCATACTCCAGGCGGCTCAGTGGTTTTGGCAAAATGATGACTACAGCTGTGAAGAGCGCCTATTCGTAATAAAAAATCAAGATATATGCAAAATCGGAGGAGTGCATAAGATTATTCAGTTGCCTCAACAAGTACTTTCAGTTCATGGTGTATACAAGATACAGCAAGGCCTTAAGTATGGTGCTATGGGAGACTTCTCTGTTGAACGTATGATGATGAGCACTTACTCGATGTTTGGCGGTGTAGGTACTGTTGGTGGTGGCTTTACAGGAACTTCTGCCCCAGCTGGCTTTAATCTAACCGATGTCATTGTTGCAATGTATGAAGTTGACACATTTGACCAATATCTGAACCCTCCTTTGACATATAACTTCAATACATTCTCTTCAAAGTTAGTGTTGCTAGGTGACCTAGGATGGTCAGACTTGCTCATAAATTGCTTCATAAGATGTAGAATTCAAGACTTATACAATAACTATTATTTTTTTAGATTCGTCGTATGTCTTGCTAAAAAGGCTTTGAGTACTATCTATGGTAGCTTTGAATTCAAGCTTCCTGGTGGTGTTCAAATCAATTACTCAAACTTCTCAGACGCAGCAGACTCTGAACTAGAAGAAATCAAAGAGTGGGTAAAATCTCAGCATGCAGCAGACTACTTCTTTAATAGTAATACACTATAGAATATGAAAGAGCTAAGCAGCTATATTACAGAGAAGCTTAACATCAATGATGTGAATCTAGATTCACTCCCCGAAAAGCTTAAAAGGAAGTATAATCTTGTCTATAATCATAAGACCAATAAATATGATTGTAATGGGAGTATTAGAATAGATGATGATTTGATTAAAAATGGATATTTTATCTGCGACTTTGGAGTTGTGAAAGGAAGTTTTGATTGTAGTGAATTCAATACTTTAACATCTCTTGAAGGTGCTCCAAAAGAAGTTGATGGATATTTTCTTTGTAATAGATGTAATAATTTAAAGTCCTTAAAAGGAGCACCAGAGAAAGTTGGTGGATTTTTTAATTGTGAGTATTGTAAGAACTTAGAGTCATTAGAAGGAGCACCTGAAAAAGTTGAAAACTTTAGTTGTATGAACTGTGAGAACTTAAAGTCCTTAAAAGGAGCACCAGAGAAAGTTGGTGGATATTTTTGTTGTAGAGGATGTAAGAACTTAAAGACTCTTGAAGGTGCTCCAAAAGAAGTAGGTGGGAATTTTTGGTGTAACTTTTGTAGTACTTTAAAATCTCTTGAAGGCACGCCAAGAAAGGTAAGTGGGAATTTTTGGTGTAGTAACTGCAAGAACTTGGAGACTCTTGAAGGTGCTCCAAAAGAAGTAGGTGGAAACTTTAAATGTAGTGATTGTCCACAATTGACTGATTATGATATAGATACAAAAATAGGTGGCAAACTTATAAAATAAACATATAAAATATGAAAGCATTAAATGATTTTTTATTAGAAAAACTTGATATAGATAATATTAAGATTAATTTGCCTATGGATATGAACCCAAATGCAAAAGGAAAACTATATAATACTTATAGACCTATAGTAGGTACTGATGATGTAGATGAATTTGTTAAGCCTTTGTTAAAAATGATAAAAGATAATAAGGACGGCAAAGAAATAGCCGAAAAGGTATGTGAATTATGTCCTGATTTTGAAACATCTACAAAACATGATAATACTGTACGATATTTTTATAATGATGGTTGGATTTATTTGCAATTTGAAAATATAACTGGAACAGTACGTGCTTTCCTTTCAACAAGGGCTCATCATAACGATAATTCTAAAGCTTATGCTTATTATAATGATGAAAATGAAGTTTACAACTTATTGGCAGGCTTCTTTAATACTTATATGTATGCTAAGAACGGTAAAATGGGATTAACTAATCGTCAATACGAAATGTTGTTGAATTCTTATATAAGATATTATAAATAGGCCATCTATATTAAAAGATTAACTTGTGAACTAACACAACCCTAAAGGGTTGTATCTTCCTGCTTCGCTACAGTGCTTAAAAACTTCTTATAAGAAAGCTTAAAAGCACAATCACTTACAGGCTTTGAAGTAACGTCGGTTCCCGACGCATCTTTAAAAGTATCATAATAGTACAACATATTTTGAGCTGCATGAACATCTCTAT